>Ga0160459_100091_pt1 | contig 98264 bp, 85 predicted proteins | sample HID1973K_E6MG_FD_108208 | JGI IMG/M metagenome (GOLD analysis project Ga0160459, IMG submission 108208) | Enriched mosquito-associated microbial communities from UW Madison campus, WI, USA - HID1973K_E6 MG | ecosystem: Host-associated > Arthropoda: Insects > Digestive system > Unclassified ...
AGATGCAGCAGCGTCTCGCCGCCGAGATGCTCGATCACCATGACTTCGCCGGTGAGACAGCTGTCGATATCGCCGCCGCTCGCTTCGATGAAATGCTCGGGCCGGATGCCGAGCGTGAGCGTCTCGCCCGCCCTCACCGATGATCCCGCGAACGGCAACGTGAGCGTCTCGCCGCCGGGCAGCTCGATGGTGACGCCCGCCGCATCGACGCGCATCACCCGCACGTCCATGAAGTTCATCTTCGGCGAGCCGATGAAGCCCGCGACGAAACGGTTATGCGGCGTGCGATACAACTCCAGCGGCGAACCGATCTGCTCGACACGCCCGTGATTCAGCACGACGATGCGATCGGCCATGGTCATGGCTTCGGTCTGATCGTGCGTGACGTAGATCATCGTCGCGTTGAGTTGCTTGTGCAGCTTGATGAGTTCGAGGCGCATCTGCACGCGCAAGGCGGCATCGAGATTGGAAAGCGGTTCGTCGAAGAGAAAGACTTTCGGCTCGCGCACGATCGAGCGGCCGATGGCGACGCGCTGACGCTGTCCGCCCGACAGCGCGCGCGGACGCCGTTCGAGCAACTGACCGATCTGCAGAATCTCCGCCGCGCGATGCACGCGCTCCTTGATCTGCGCTTCGGGCAGCTTGAGCATGCGCAGCCCGAACGCGATGTTCTCGTACACCGACATGTGCGGATAGAGCGCATACGACTGAAACACCATCGCGACGCCGCGTTGCGATGGTTCAAGATCGGTGACGTCCTCGCCGCCGATCAGGACTTGGCCCGAATCGCTGCGTTCGAGTCCGGCGATGGTGCGCAGCAAGGTGGATTTTCCGCACCCCGAAGGACCGACGAAGACCATGAACTCGCGATCGGTCACTTCGATGTCGATGCCCTTCAACACCTCAACACCCGCAAAGGTCTTGCGGATCTGCTGCAAATGAACTGCGCTCATACGTGTCTCCTGTGTGCTGCTGCGGCAGCGCAGCATCGGGATGCATCGTCGAATTTGTTCTTGACAACCTGTTCGCGCCAAAATATACAATTGTAAAACCGAAATTACAAGTGAAACGAAGGACGAGGCAGACGAATCCGCAAGCCGTACCCGCTCGATAAAAACCAAGGAGACAGGCATGAAGAAGCGCTTCATCCCGGCCACGCAACTCGGCCCGATCAAACACGTCGCCGCGGTCGCGCTACTGGCGGCGAGCGCGGCGTTCGCCGCCTCGAATGCGCAGGCCTGGACTCTGAAGGAAGCGGCGCAGCCATATTCGGGCACCACGATCAAGGCCATTTTTCTGGACCGGCCGGGCTACAAGGCGGCGCAACAACTGATCCCGCAGTTCGAGAAAGAGACGGGCATCAAGGTGCGCTGGGACGTGATCCCGTACGAGAACACGCGTGAGAAGGAAGTGCTCAACTTCGTCGGCGGCGGCGATCAGGACATCGTGCTCGTCGACGTGGTGTGGATCGGCGAATTTGCGAGCAACAAATGGCTCGTGCCGATCAAGAAGTTCACCGACGACCCCAAGCTCGCGGACCCGAACCTGAACCTCAAGGGTTTCTTCCCGATCCTGCTCGATTCGTTCGGCACATGGGACAAGGTCGCCTACGGCCTGCCGTTCGATAACTATTCGGGCCTCATGTTCTACAACAAGTGCATGCTGAAGGACGCAGGCTTCGACGAGCCGCCGAAGACGTGGGACGAGCTGCTCAACACTTACGCGCCGAAGCTCACGAAGGGCGACAAGTTCGCGTTCGCGCTGCAATCGCGGCGCGGCGAAACGCAATCGGCGGATAGCTTCATGCGCGTGCTGTGGCCGAACGGCGGCTCGCTGCTCGACGCGAAGTTCAAGTCGAACCTGATGTCGCCGCAATCGCAGGCGGGCCTGGAATATCGGCAGAAGCTGATGAAGTACATGCCGCCGGGCATCGTCGATTTCGATCATGCGGAAGCGGTGAATGCGCTCGCGCAAGGTCAGGTCGCGATGATCACCGAATGGTCCGCGTTTTATCCGACGCTTACCGATCCCAGCAAGTCGAAGCTCGGTAACTGTCTCGCGATCACCACCGAGCCCAAAGGCTCTGCTGGTCTGAAGCCGGCGCTCGGCGGTTTCTCGCTCGCGGTGAACGCGAAGTCGAATGCGAAGAAGCAGGCGGCGTCGTGGCTGTTCATTCAATGGATCACGTCCGAAGCCATGGCGAAGCCTTATCTCGAAGCGGGCGGCGTGCCGGCGCGCATGGCTATCTATCAGGACAAGGCCGTGCAGGACAAGTATCCGTTCGTCAAGCCGATGGTCGAATCGTGGCAAGGCGGCGTGCCGGATTATCGTCCGCGCTTCCCCGAATGGCCGGCGGTGTCGGAAGTCATCGGCGAATGGGGCAGCAAGATGATGCTCGGTCAGGTGACGGTGAAGGAGGGCGCGCAGACCATCGGTCAGAAGACCGAGGACATCCTGAAGAAAGCGGGCTATTACGACGGCAAGAAGCCCTTGCTGAAGTAAGTTCAAGGAACCGGAGGCGATCGAATGGCATCACCCGCACTGCACGCGCGAGGACCGCGCAAGCCCGCGCGTTACTTCGGCATCCTGCCGCGTTCGCCCGCCTTCTGGTTCCTGATTCCCGCGATCGCCGCGCTCGCGATCATCGGCGTCTATCCACTGCTGCTCGCGTTCTACAACTCGTTTCATCAGTACAAGCTCGCGGATCTCGCCTCGGGCACGCCATGGGTCGGCGTCGACAACTACATCGCGACGCTGACCGATCCGAGTTTCTGGGGAGCACTCGGGCGCACTGCGTTGTTCCTGTGCCTCACGCTGCCGATCGAAGTCGCGCTCGGCCTGTTCGCCGCGCTTCTGCTGCATCGCACGGACCTGCGCTGGATGCGCGCGGCCGCGCGCGTGAGCCTCGTGATCCCGATGGCCACGACCTATGCGGTAGTGGGCCTCATCGGTCGTCTGCTCTTCAACCGGCAGTTCGGTGTGGCGAACTATCTGACGGGCTTGCTCGGCATTCCGCCGCAAGACTGGCTCGCGGACCCGACGCTCGCGTTCGTCTCCGTGATGATCATGGATATCTGGCAGTGGACGCCGTTCTGCGCGCTGATCCTGCTGGCCGGACTCTCGATGGTGCCTAAGGAAGCGGAAGAGGCCGCGCGCCTCGAAACGCCCAAGTGGAGCATGATCCTCTGGCATCTCCAGCGGCCTTACCTGCTGCCGGGCCTGACTGCCATTCTCATTCTCCGTTCCGCCGACATGCTCAAGATGTTCGACGCCGTCTTCACGATGACGCGCGGCGGGCCCGGTGCCGCGACGGAGTTCATCAGCGTCTATATCCAGCGCGTGGGCTTTCGTCTCTTCGATCAGGGCCTGGCATCCGCGCAGGCGATCATCCTGCTCATCCTGACGATCGTGCTGTCACGTCTTTATATCCGTTTCGTGTATCGGGAGGCCGCGTGAGTTCACCGACTTTGCAGACCACGCAACGCGCGAAGCGTGCGCGCGCGGCAAGAAAGCGCGCCACCGTATGGCATTTTCTCGGCCTCGTCGTTGTGTTCATGTCGTCCGTGTTTCCGTTCTACTGGATGGTCACGACGAGCCTGAAAAGCCAGGCCGACGCGCTCGCGTATCCGCCGAAATGGCTGTTCTCGCCGACGTTCCATCACTACTCGGCGGCGCTGTTCGAGCATGACGTCGCGGGCAGTCTCCTGAACTCGCTCATCATCGCGAGCAGCACGACGGTGCTCGCGATCCTGCTCGGCGCGCCTGCGGCGTATGCGCTCGCGCGCTATGAATTCCGCGGCAAGGAAGACCTGTGGTTCTGGTTCATCTCGAACCGCATGGTGAGCCCGGTCGTGCTCGCGGTGCCGTTCTTCCTGATCGCGACGAAGCTCGATCTCGTCGATACCCATATCGTGCTGATCCTCCTTTATCTGACCTTCTCGCTGCCGATCGTCGTATGGATCTGCACGGACCAGTTCCGCAACATTCCCGTGGAGCTCGACGAAGCCGCACGGCTCGATGGCGCATCGCCCTGGCGCGTGTTCTGGCGCATCAACCTGCCGCTCGCGATGCCGGGCATCGTGGTGTCGGCGATCTTCGCGTTCATCTTCTCGTGGAACGATCTGCTCTATGCGCTCGTGCTGACGCGCAGCGACGCGATCACATCGCCTGTCGCCGCGACGAGCTACATGAGCGGCTATGAGTTGCCGTGGGGCGAAATCATGGCGACGGGCACGCTGATCGTGCTGCCGATGGTGATCTTCGCGTTGCTCGTCTCGGGCCGACTGGTGCAAGGCCTGACGATGGGCGCGGTGAAATAGAATCGCGTCCTTTCAATGAACAACGAAACGACATGAGCAAGAGCGCACCGCCCATCGCCATCGCCGAAGTGGACGATTCCATCGACTCGGAAGAAGAGTTGCAGGCGCGCGTCGCGTGGCATTACTACGTCGGCAATCTGACGCAGCAGGAGATCGCGCAGCGTATCGGCAGCAACCGGGTGCGCGTGAACCGGCTGCTTGCGGCGAGCCGCGAATCCGGCCTCGTGCAGATCACGATCAACAGCAAGATCGCGCCGTGCGTCGCGCTGGAGGAGGCGCTCGCGAAGCGCTTCGGCCTCGAATGCGCGGTGGTCGTGCCGAGCGGTGCGAACAACGAAGCGAACAACGCGGCGCTCGGCATCGGCGCGGCCGCGTACTTTGCCAAGCAGATCGTTGCAGGGCAAACCATCGGCCTGGGCTGGGGCCGCACGATCCGCGCCGTGCTGCGCGCGATGCCGCAGCGCACTTATGGCGCGGTGTCGGCGGTGTCGTTGCAGGGCGGCCTGTCGCATTGCCCGAGCATCAACACGTTCGATATCGTGTCGGACTTCGCGAACATCTGTCGTGCCGATGGTTATCTCTTCGCCGCGCCGATCTACGTGAGCAGTCAGAAAGCGCGCGACGTGATCCTCCAGGAAGACACCGTGCGCGAGACCTATGAACTCGCGCGCAATGCCGACCTCGCATTGCTCACCTGCGGCGATCTGACGGAATCGCTCGTGGTGACCTACGGCATCGACAACCCCGAGCAGTTGCGCACGCTGCAAAAGGCGGGCGCCGTCGGCGACATGCTCGGTCATTTCATGGATGAGGACGGCGAGCTGATCGACCATCCGCTGAACCGCCGCACCGTGGCGATCACGCTGGACGATCTGCGCAAGATCAAGCGCGTGATTCTCGTGAGCGGCGGCAAGAAGAAGTTTCATGTGACGCGCGCGGCGTTGCGCGGGCGCTATCCGTCCGTGCTCGTGACCGATGAAGACACCGCGCGACGTCTCTGCGAGGAGCCTTGAAAAGGCCTTGAAAGACGACACCATGACGACCATCGACAGAAATCGCGAATTCGCGGGCAAGACCGTGCTCGTCACGGGCGCGGGCAAGGGCATTGGCCATGCGACGGTTCATCTGCTGATCGAACGCGGCGCGCGCGTGATCGCATTGAGCCGCAGCGCCGCCGATCTCGACGCGTTGAAGAACGAGACGGGTTGCGAAATCATCGCCGTCGATCTCGCCGACGCCAACGCGGCGCGCGAAGCCGCGCGCGCCGTGCAACCCGTCGATCTGCTCGTGAACAACGCGGGCATTGCCGTGCTGGAGCCGTTTCTCGACACGACCGTCGAAGCCTTCGATCTGACCATGAACGTGAATCTGCGCGCCACGATGATCGTCGCGCAGGAGTGCGCGAAAAGCATGATCGCGCGCGGCGCGGGTGGATCGATCGTCAACGTATCGAGCCTGTCGGCGAATGTGGGCTTTGCGCTGCACGCGGCGTATTGCGCATCGAAAGGCGGACTCGACGCGCTGACGCGCGTGATGGCCAACGAACTCGGCCCGCACGGCATTCGCGTGAACGCCGTGCTTCCGACCGTCACGATGACGCCGATGGGCGAACGCGCCTGGAGCGATCCCGCCAAATCCGCACCGATGCTCGCGCGCATTCCGATGAACCGTTTTGTTCAGCCGGTGGAAGTGGCGCGCACGATCGCCTATCTGCTCAGCGACGATTCGAGCATGGTGAGCGGAGTGAGCCTGCTGGTCGACGGCGGATTCCAGTCCTGCTGATACTGATAGCGCATATTTTCTGTCAAAGGAACGACGATGGAAGCACTGGTTCTAGAGGAAGCAAGACGCATCAGCCTGCGTCCGTTCAGCCTGCCGCAGGTCGTGGGCCCGCGCGACGTGCGTATCAGGATTCATACGGTCGGCATTTGCGGCAGCGACATTCACTACTATCAGCACGGCCGCATCGGGCCCTTCGTCGTGAACGAACCGATGGTGCTGGGGCATGAGGCATCGGGCACGGTCGTCGAAGTCGGCGAGGAGGTGAAGCACTTGAAGGCGGGCGATCGCGTGTGCATGGAACCGGGCGTGCCGGACATGGAGTCGCGCGCGTCGCGCGAGGGTCTTTATAACCTCGATCCCAAAGTGCGCTTCTGGGCGACGCCGCCGGTGCATGGCTGCCTCGCGCCCTTTGTCGTGCATCCGGCCGCGTTCACGTACAAGCTGCCGGACAACGTGAGCTTTGCGGAAGGCGCGATCGTCGAGCCATTGTCGATCGGCTTGCAGGCCGCCAAGAAAGCGGCGATCAAGCCGGGCGATGTAGCCGTGGTGCTCGGCGCGGGGACGATCGGCATGATGTGCGCGCTCGCCGCGCTCGCGGGCGGATGCAGCCGTGCCATCGTGTGCGATCTCGTGCCGGAGAAGCTCGATCTGATCGGCGGCGTGCAGGGCGTCACGGCGGTGAACATCCGTGAGCAGCGTGCGCTCGACGTGGTGCATGAACTCACGGACGGCTGGGGCGCGAACATCGTGTTCGAGGCGAGCGGCAACGAGAAGGCGTTCGAAGGCATCGTCGATCTGTTGTGTCCGGGCGGCTGTCTCGTGCTCGTCGGCATGCCGCAGCGGGCGATTCCGCTCGATGTCGTCGCGGTGCAGATCAAGGAAGCGCGCATCGAATCGGTATTTCGCTATGCAAACATTTTTCCGCGCGCGATTCAGTTGATCGCCTCCGGCAGGCTCGACGTAAAACCGTTCATCTCGCGGACCTTCCCGTTCGCGGAAGGCATCAGGGCGTTCGAGGAAGCGGCGAGCGGCGTGCCGACCGACGTGAAGGTGCAGATCGTCCTGGAAGCATGAGTTCGCCACTCATCAGATAACGACACGGAGACACGTCATGGCCGATTCAGAGATGACGGCGATCGTATGCCGCGCACCGAAGGACTATCGGGTGGAGCGCGTGCAGCGTCCGAGCGCCGCGAGAAACGAACTCGTGATTCGCATCGCCGCATGCGGCATCTGCGCGAGCGACTGCAAATGCTGGTCGGGCGCGAAGATGTTCTGGGGCGGTCCCAACCCGTGGGTGAAGGCGCCGGTCATTCCGGGACATGAGTTCTTCGGTTATGTCGAAGAACTGGGCGAAGGCGCGCAAGAGCACTTCGGCGTGCGGAAGGGCGATCGCGTGATCGCCGAGCAGATCGTGCCGTGCGCGAAATGCCGCTATTGCAGGTCCGGCGAATACTGGATGTGCGAAGTGCACAATATCTTCGGCTTTCAGCGCGAAGTGGCCGATGGCGGCATGGCCGAGTACATGCGCTTTCCGCCGACGGCGATCGTCCACAAGATTCCCGATGGCATCTCGCTCGAAGACGCGGCGATCATCGAGCCGCTCGCCTGCGCGATCCATACGGTGAATCGCGGCGATATCCAGTTGAATGACGTCGTCGTGATCGCGGGAGCCGGGCCGCTCGGCCTGATGATGACGCAGGTCGCGCATCTGAAGACGCCGAAGAAGCTCGTCGTGATCGATCTCGTCGAAGAGCGTCTCGCCCTGGCGCGCGAATACGGCGCGGACATCACGATCAACCCGAAGACCGACGACGCGCTGGAGACGATCCGCTCGATCACCGATCGCTACGGCTGCGACGTGTATATCGAAACGACGGGTGCGCCCGCGGGCGTGACACAAGGGCTGGAACTGATTCGCAAGCTCGGACGCTTCGTCGAGTTCTCGGTGTTCGGCGCCGATACGACTGTCGACTGGTCGATCATCGGCGACCGCAAGGAACTCGACGTGCGCGGCGCGCATCTCGGGCCGTATTGTTATCCGATTGCGATTGATCTGCTCGCGCGCGGCCTCGTCACGTCGAAGGGCATCGTCACGCACGGCTTCACGCTGGAAGAGTGGGACGAGGCTATCGCGGTCGCAAATTCGCTCGACTCGATCAAGGTGCTGCTCAAGCCGAAATGATTGCGTTCGAAATCCGCGTCAGAAGGGCACTTCGCCGACGTGCCACAGCACGCCCGAAGGATCGAACACGAAGCCGACCTTCATGCCCCAGCTTTGTATCGCGGGCGCGCGAGCGGGATTGACGGGAAAGCGCTCGCCCAGTGCCTCGGGATTCGTCTCGCGCCACCAGGCGTCGACATCGCGTACGAGCATTTGCAGCATGCAGTTTTCCGCGAATTCCTTCACATAGAAGTTCTGCAGGATGAAGCTGAAGCTGCCGGACTTCAGCATCGCGATGTTGTCGTCCTGATGCGTGATGCGAAAGCCCAGTGCTTCGTAGAAGCGTTTGGACAGATCGAAATCCTTGGCAGGAACGAAAGGGCGCAGGGCGAGGAGTTGGTTCATCGTAACGAATCAGCGTGACGGAAGCCACAGTGTACCGTCCCGCCGATTCATTTCACGAGCCCGATGCGTGCAGGAAGATCTTGTTGAACGTTCTGTTCCATTGGCCTCGTTCCTGCATCGTCATGGCCGGATCGGCGAGCGCGACGTTGACGCCCTGCATCGGCGAAGCGACATTGCGATTCGTCGGCACATAGTCGCGCGACACGAGAATGCGCTGCGCATCGACCGATAGCAGATAGTCATAGAGCAGCAGCGCGGCGGCCGGATGCGGCGCGTGCGTCAAGAGCGCGACGCCGTTCGCGCGGGCCGCCGCCGGCTGCAACACGAACCAGTCGATCGGCGCGCCACGGCGCTTCGCCTGCGCGGGCATGTAGTTGTAGACCTCCAGCGCGAGCGGCACTTCGCCCGCCACCACGAGATTGTTCAGCAACGAATTACCCGTGCGCGCCGCGACGCCGTTCGTATCGACCAGCGTGCGGAAGAACTCGATGCCCTTGTCGCGGCCCATCTGCGTCGCGACTGTCGCGAACCAGTCGGCGCTTTTCGCTTCGATGCCGAGCTTGCCCTTCCAGTGCGAAGCGAGCAGATCGTCGTAGGCCTTCGGCAGATCGGCGGGCTTGATGAGCCGCGTGTTGTACGCCTGCACCCAGACCGAGAGCATCGTCGATGCCCATTGCCGATGCTCGGGCACGACATGCGGTGCAAGTTCCGCGAGCACGGGCGATGAAACCGGCGCAAGCAGTTTCTCGCGCCGCAGGGCATCGAGATACGACGAACCGGTGTGCACCGCATCGACGATATAACGATGCCCCTGCGATTCCGCGACGATGCGTTGCACCACTTGCTCGTCGCCCGCGCGCCAGACATTGACCTTGATGCCATAGCGCGATTCGAAAGGATCGATGAGCGGCGCGACATCGGGCTGCGCGATCGACGTATAGAAGTTCAGTTCGCCTTCTTCCTTCGCGGCAGCGAGAATCTTTTCGGCGCGATCCGGACCTTCGTATGACGCCAGGGCGAGATTCGGCTGCGGCTGCGATTCTTTCGCGCAGGCCGCGACCGGAAGTCCGGCGGCGCCGAGCGCGAAGGTCGCGCCGGCAAGCCGCATCACGTCTCTTCTCGTCATTGTCATGGGGACGCGAACCTCCTTCTTCGTCATGATGACGCCGTTTCCGCGAAATTGCTTTGCCATACGCGTTCGAGCCGGGCGTTGAGCGCGTCGGGAAACGGGCCCATGCCGGAAACCGCGCATAGCTCTTTGAGTTGCTCCATCGAGGAGAATCCGCCGAGCGCCGTCGTCACGCCGGGATGCGCGAGCACGAAACGAAAGGCGGCCTGTGCGAGCGATATGCCCGATTCGCGCGCGAGGAAACTCACGCGCGCGGCGCGCTCGCGCATCGTCCCGGCATCGGCGGCGTTGCCGGACACATCGCGCGCGAGCGGATGATGTCCCTCGCCCGCGATGCTCTGATCGGACAGAAAGCCGCGTGCGAGCACGCTGTAGATCGCGGCGCCCGCGCCGGCCCGGTACGCATCGTCGAGTACGGCGCCGCCGTCCTTATCGACGGCAAGGTTAGCGGGCAGCACCATGCCCGCGCTCGGGTTGAGCAGCGTGTAGGGCACGTTGAGCAGGCTGAACATGCCGGTTGCGAGCAGCTCGCGCACGTAAGGCGCATCGTTGCCGCGACAGACGAAGCCGGCATATCGCACCTTGCCCGCATCGATGACACGCCTCACACCTTCGAGCACGCCGCGTCGCGCGAAGAAATGCTGCACGCCCAGCGTGTGATAGTCGCGGCCAACTGGCGCGCGCATTCCGCACACGGGCGCGTTGTGAACCTGCAGCACGTCGAGATGATCGACGCCCAGTTCTTCCAGACTCGATTCGACAGAGCGCACGACATGTTCGGCGATATCGTCGAGATTCTCCGCGCGTATCTCGACCTTCGAGTTGAGCAGCGGTCGCGCGCGAAGCGTGCGCAGCACGCGGCCCAGATTTGCTTCAGCGCCGATGTAATCGGGCGCGACATCGAAGTAATTGATGCCCGCTTCGAGCGCCGCCTCGACGATGCGCAACTGCTCCTCGAAACTGCCGCGCACCATGAGGCCTGCGTTGCCGCCGCAGCCGAAACCGATCTCGGACACCTTCAGATCCGTGCGCCCGATGCTTCTGTATTTCATCGCAAGCCTCTCTCGCGCTCGATCAGGTCGTGCTCGCGCTGGCTTCGCGCGCGGCGATTTCCGCGTCCTCGATGCGGCGATGCAGGTCCTTCACGTCTTCGATGATCGGGCCGTAGCGATCCGCATCGTCATTGAAGAAGCCGCGATGGTAGAGCTTGCGAAAGTTATGCTTGAGCAGCGGCTTGCTGTAGTCCGGCGCCTCGCCCGAGCCATAGATGATCTCCGGTGACTCGTCGCGCCAGAAGTTGATCGGTTCGAGCCCTTCCTCGACGCGTCGAATCTGCTCGTCGAGCTGCCTGCGCAACAGCACGATGGGAATGTCGGTGCGGCCGAGCAGTTCCTTCGAGCGATCGGTGATTGCGCCTTGTGCGTCCCATACGAGCGCGTCCTGCGCCAGTACGTAATCGAGGATCGGCTTGCCGTTCTCGTCGTGACGCGGCGGCTCGTACCACGGCACGCTGTCCTGCTTCGGCGCATCGACACCCGGCGGCGCGGCATAGACCTGATAACAGATGTGATACGTGTGCTCGTCGTCGATCGGCACGCGAATCTGATACTCGCTGCGCGGCGCGCCGGTCTTGCCCGTCTGCGTGAAGAACGGAAAGATCACAGTCGAATGTTCGCGCGTGTAGTCTTCGTCCGCGCCCAGCTCCTTCGAATAGCGCACGCCTTTCGAAATGCCATGCTGGCTCGGATTCGCATACAGTTCCTTGATGCCGATGCCGGTCTTCAGCCGCGTATGCAAGGTATGCTCGGCGCGCGCGGAGGCTTCTTCGTAACGTCCCTGCTTTTCCAGCACGTACTGGAACATATGGCCGTGCGCCCATGCGCTGTGCGTCGGATCGCCGGTGTTCTCGTGGCATTGCAGCCAGTTGCAGTCGATCTTCATGATGGCGATCTGGCGGATCGCGTTCGGCCATACGAAGAGGTCCCAGCGCGGCAGCGCGGGCGCGGGAAGCGGCCCGAGATATGCGAACACGAGTCCGCCCAGTTCCTGCACCGGATAGGCCTTCAGCTTCTGCTTGATCTCACCGCGCGGCGTGGCTTCCATCGGCCGCTCGACGCACTTGCCGTCTTCGTTGAAGAGCCAGCCGTGATATGGGCAGCGCAGACCGCAGTTATCGGGAATACCGAACTTCAAATCGACGTTGCGATGCAGACAACGATCGCCGATCAAACCGAGCGTGCCGCTTTTGTCCTTGTAGAGCACGAGATCTTCGCCGAGCACGCGCACCTTGTGCACCGGGTTTTCGTCGTCGAGTTGCGAATATGGCGCGATCGGAATCCAGTAGCGCCGCATCAGTTCGCCGCCCGGCGTGCCCGGGCCGACGCGCGTGAGTCTTTCGTTCATCGCTGCACTCAGCATGTTCCGTCTCCGTGTTCAGGTGAATGCAGATTAGGGTCCGTCGTGCGTTCTGACAAGCGGCACAAATTCTGTTGGACAGAACCTCTTGCGCGGGCTATAAATTTCGTCATGAACGAATGTGAGGAGACGATGCGATGAACCTCGATCACCCGGCGCAGGCGGCGCATGCCGACGCGTCATTCGATGAAGCGAACGAGATCGACGACAAGCGTCCGCGCGTCGAAGCGGTCGAGCGTTCGCTTGCGATTCTTCAATGCTTTCGCCTGCCGGGCGAGGCGCTGTCGCTTGCGTTGCTCGCGCAGCGCTCGGGCTTTTACAAGAGCACGATCCTGCGGCTGTGCGCGTCGCTCGTGCACATGCGCTTCCTCGATCGCGACGCGAGCGGTCATTTCACGCTGGGTCCGGAATTGCGGCGTCTCGGCGCGTTGAGCCAGGCCGACGTGAGTCTCGAAGATCTCGTGCGTCCCGCGCTGCAGAAGCTGTCGACTTTCACGCGCGAGACTGCATCGTTCTATGTGCGAGACGGTGACGAGCGCATCTGTCTCTATCGCGTGAATTCGTCGCGTTCGGCGCGGCATCATCTGGACGAGGGTTCGCGTCATCCGTTGAAAGGCGGTGCGGCGGGCCGTGTGTTGTGGGCGTTCGATCCGCAATCGCGCGGCGAGGAAGCGAGCATGCCGGTGCGCGCACGCGGCTGGGTCGTATCGAAGGGCGACCGCGATCCCGATCTCGCCGCGGTCGCGGTGCCGCTTCTGAACGAGCGAGGCGAACTACTCGGCGCGCTGACGGTATCGGGCCTGCTCACGCGCTTTACGACCGATCAGGTGAAGGTGTTCCGCAAGATGCTGCTCGATACTGCCGCTGCGCTCAAGCCGCGCTTGCCGATGAAGAGCGTGCTTGCCAGCGTCGCGCATCGCGTCGGACAGGATTGATCTCTCGGCGCGACGACGCCGCACGTATGGAGGAGTGGTTTCATGTCTTCGCAGATGAACGCAGCCGATGCGCCGATGAACATGCGCGTGACGGCCATTCGTTACGCCGCCGACGATATCAACGTCTACGAAATCCGCCGTCCCGACAACGCGGCATTGCCGCGCGCGGAGCCGGGCGCGCATATCGACGTGCATATGCCGAGCGGGCTCATGCGGCAGTATTCGCTCGTGACCGCGGATGGCGATGAACGTGCGTACCTCATCGGTATCAAGCGCGATCGCGCGAGCCGGGGCGGGTCGCGATTCATGCACGAGCAATTGCGCGTCGGGCAGATGCTCGATATCGGCGGGCCGCGCAATAACTTTCCTCTGTGCGAGACGGCTTCGCATACGGTGTTGATCGCGGGGGGGATCGGCATTACGCCGATCTGGTGCATGGCGCAGCGTCTGACGCGATTGAACCGGTCGTTCGAGCTGCATTACGCGTGTCGTGAGCGGTCTGAAGCGGCATTTCTTGATACCTTGACTGCGTTGCCGCAAGCGCGGTTGCATTTCGATTCTGAGCAGGATGGTCGCGTGCTTGATATGCCGGGTATCGTTGCTCGTGCGCCTGAAGGCTCGCATTTTTATTGCTGTGGGCCGCAGCCGATGCTGAAGGGCTATGAAGACGCTACCGCTTCGATCGATCAGGAACGCGTGCATGTCGAATACTTCGCGCCACGGGCGGTTGCTGCTTGTGATGGCGGGTTTGTCGTGCAGTTGCATCGCACGGGGCAGCAGTTCGAGGTGCCTGCTGGCAAGACAATTCTGCAGGTTTTGCGCGAAGGCGGGGTTGCGGCGCCTTATTCCTGCGAAGAAGGGATTTGTGGGGCATGTCAGGTGGATGTGGTGGAAGGGACGCCGGATCATCGGGATAGTGTGCTCACTGAGCGTGAGCAGGCTTCTTCGCGGACTATGTTGATTTGTTGCTCTGGGTCGAAGAGTGGGAGGCTTGTGATTGATTTTTGATTTTTTGTTGCCGGATCCCGTTGGCGTGTCGGTCTATTTGTGTTGCCCCTGTGCGGGGCGGCAGTCACTTTCTTTGCTGCTGCAAAGAAAGTAACCAAAGAAAGCAGCTTGAGCCGCCCGCGGTCACACGCAATTTGAGTGTTCTTCTCCTCGTTCGTGGCCTCTGTAGCGAGTGCCCTCGTAGGCCACATCGGGCTTGGACCGCGCACGGTCTGACAAGCTAGTCGTTTGAGCGCGCTGGTTCAGCACGAAAGAGTTCCGGCACAGCGCTACGCGCTGCCGTTCGGTGTGCAAGGGAAAACCGACGAGAAAAGAGAAACGCAGAAGCACACGCAAACCCGATGGACCGGTCGGCCGCGCAGCGGGCCGGAGCCATTTGGTGCTGAACCAGTCTGTTCCGTGGTGCGATGTGACAGACCGTGCGCGGTCCAAGCCGGATGGGGCCTATGAGGGCACTCGCTACTGAGCCCACCGCATCTGGCAAGCATGGCCAAACTGCGTGTGACCGCGGGCCGTGCCCTAGCTGCTTTCTTTGGTTACTTTCTTTGCAGCAGCAAAGAAAGTGACCCCCGCCCCGGGGAGGGGCAGTGCCAATAGACCGACAACAATTCAGGATTTCACGAAATTTCAGCAGAAGACTTATCGATCCCGATACCCGAAGAAGCAGTATCCAAACCCTTCCGAGGATCCCCTTGCTCAGGATAAACATAAGGCCCTAACCTGATAACAGAAATCACCGACAAGGCAACGAGCCCCGAAAACACCCACAACGCCAGATGATAAGACCGGGTGAGGTCATAACAGAGGCCGGAAAGAAAAATCATGATCCCCGCTCCCCATCCCCAGCAAGCCCACATACCCCCACACACGCGCCCGAAGAGGCGCAAATCGAAGTAACGGCTCACGATGAACGTGATGATGTCCGCCTCGGCCCCAATGCTGACACCGATCATCGCCGATGCCACCATCGCCGCATTCCCCGTCGCGCCTGCCGCGAGAATAAGCACCCCGCACAGCGTCAGACCAAACGACATCGCCGCGACATGAGGCGCGTGAACGCGGTCCATCAGATAGCCCGCGAACAAGCGCCCAACCGCCGACGCGAGTCCCGCGACAGAAAGCATCGCCCCCGCGGCGCGTACCGTTTCGCCGCGATCGGTCATCATCGGCACGAGTTGCGACAGCAAGGCAAGCAACACGCCCGACATGCAGAAGATCGCGATGCCCAGCAAGCGAAACGTGCGGTCATGACGAAAGATAGTCCAGAGCGAAGGCAGATCGGCACGTGCTTCCCGCGCGCGGCGCGCGATCGCTTCATCGACGCCGGGCGGCATCTTCACGAGAAAGTAGAGCGCGGGAATCGACAACACCGCCATCAACGCGGCCACGCCGAGATATCCCGTGCGCCAGCCGAAATGACGCAGCAGATAGCCCGCATATTGCGGCATCAGCATCGCGCCGATAGCCGTGCCGCCGACCGTCAACCCAAGCGCCAGGCCACGCCGATGATCGAAGCGCGCACACACGACCTTCGCGTACGGCAACGCATTGCTGCCCGGCGCGAAGAAGCCGACCATCACGAACACCAGACAGAAAAGCGCGAGCGAAATCGGTATCACGCCGACGAGCGCAATCGATCCTGCGAACAGCAGCAGAAACAGCATCGTCGGGCGCCGCACGCCGAAGCGGTCGATCAGCGAGCCGAGCACGATCGTACCCGGCCCCATCGCGAACTCGAAGATGGTGAGGCCAAGCGAGACCTGCGCGCGGCTCCAGCCGTTCTCGGCGGCGATCGCCTTGATGAAGGTGCCGAACATGAAGGCCGATATCACGCCGGCGCCGACAGACAGGCAGATCGCGCCACCGAGGACGGTCCACCATCGATTGATGTCTTGCTTCACAGCCTTGTCTCCTGCATGTCCACGCGTGCGTGAACGAATGCGTTGTTCATGCGCCGAGCGCGGCGAGCAGATCGTCCAGATAGCCCGCGCTTACCGGCAGGATCAGCATCGTGCAATGAGGACGCAACAGATCGGCCGTGCCGGCGCGTGCGAGTTCATCGCGAGAAGGGCCGACCACGCCCGACACTGTCACGCCGCGATTGCGATACGCCTTCGCCGCCACCGCGCCCGCTTGCGCATCGTCGCCTTCGCGGCCCGCGATCACCACGAGGTCCGGCGCGCCGAGCCACGCGTTGAACGCGGACGTGTTCGCATCGACGCTGCGCAGAATGCTCGCGGCATCGGCGCCTTCGGTCTGCAATAACGCGGCAAGCTCGCTGGCGCGCACGAACTGCACATCGGCTCGCGCGCGCTCGGCGCATCTTCTCACTTCCGCATCGTCATCCGTAAGAGCAATGACCCTGATGCGACGCGGCGCGGAATTCGGGGCGCGTACTCTGAAGCGCGCTTCCGAGGACGCGTGATGATCGGATATCGTCACTTCCATGGATCGATCGTCATGTGAATTGCGCCTTCCACGCCTTCGCCCTGCAAAGTACGCAATGCGAGATCGGTGTCGTCGAGGCCGAAGGTGTGCGTGCTCATGCGCGTGACATCGTGACGATTCGCGGCGATGAGTTGCAGCGCGAGTTCGACCGACTGATAGCTATGCCCGCGCATGCCCTTCACCGTGAGAAAGCGCGCAATGATCATGTCGCTGTTGAACTCGGGAATCGGCACGCGCTTCTGGCCACCGAGCACGACCGTGCCACGCTTGCGCGCAAGCTGGATCGCGGACGTGACCGTCGACGGACCACCCGATGCGCAATCGATGACGAGGTCCGCCATCGCGCCGCCGGTCAGTTCGGCGACGCGTTCGAGCACGTCTTCCTGATCGACTTCTATCGTGTGATCCGCGCCGAGACGCTTCGCGAGTTCGAGCCGCTCGCGATCTGTTTTCGTCGATAGTCCCGTCACGATGATCTTTGCCGCGCCGGCTTCACGCGCCGCGACGACGCACGATAAACCTTGCTGTCCCGGCCCCTGGATCACGACCGCCTGACCCGGTCCCGCGCCGCCTTGCAGATAAGCCCACTCGATGCCGTTGCCAAGCGGAAGCGCAAGCGCGGCATGTTTCGGCGCGACGCTCGAAGGTACGCGATGAAACACCGTATTCAGCTGAAGGTATTGATACTGGCTGAAGCCGCCCCAGAAACTCGGCGCGGTGCGCAGACCCGTTGCGCCGTAGCGCAGGCCATTGAGACGCCAGTCGGTTGCATCGCAAAGCCGGAACTCGTTGGAGAGACAGTACTCGCAATGGCCGCACGGAACGTACTCTTCCAGCGCGACGTAATCGCCTTCCTTCAGGCCCCAGCGGGCGCGCGCGAGTTCGCCCGCTTCCTCGATATGCCCGACCGTCTCGTGCCCGAGAATGAGTGGTCCGCGACTTTGCGGCAGTTGCCGATAGTACGGGCCGTCGCTGCCGCACACGCCCGTGATCGCGACGCGCAACAGTCCCGTCGAGGCCGTGACAGCAGGCCGCTCGAACGTCTGGATCTGCGTGCGTGATGGCTCGACTGCAACTGCTGCCTTGAAGGTACGCGAGGGTTCGCTGTGTCGATGTGCTTCGTTCATGCTCGTCAGATGGTGGTGTGAGCCTTGCCCGCTTCGGCGTGAAGCGCATCGTGCGCGCCTTCCTTGAACGGCTTGTCGCGATGCAGGACGATCGCGACCGAGCGCACTTTCTGCGCTTCCGGATCGCGTCCGGGCGGCTCGACGCCTTTCTCGGCGAGCGCACGCGCTGCCTTCATCAAACGGTGACGCACCATGATGATGCCGTTGTCCGTCGATACGAGATTCTCGCGCGTGCGGTCCTGAATCGGTCCCATGCTTTCCTGCAGCGACGCGTCCTGCATCGCAATGCCTTCCACGCCGCTATACGTGATGCCCGCCTTTTGCGCGGCACGATCCATCAGATAGTTATTGGTCTTGTTCTGCAGCGGAATATACGTGCCCGGGATGTAGCGCACGTGAATGCCCTTGCCGTCTTTCATTGCCTGCACTTCGTTCTCGGTGAGATCGCGCGTCGGATGGTAGTCGAAGCTCCAGGCCCAGCAGTTTTCATCGTCGATCGGCACCCAGAAGTGACCGTGCACCGGATGATCGCCACGCGGCGGAACCATCGTGAAGCAGGGCATGACCCACGGCGTGATGCGCCAGTAGTACTGGTCGTCCTCGGCATTGCGGCGTGCGCCGATGAAAAGACCGCCGTCCGATTCCACCACTTCGAACACCGGGCTCAGATCGGAAAGGTTGTACTGATTGCCGCGTGAACCCTTGAACAGCGGGTCCGTGTTGAGGCTGCCGCTGTGCAGGAACGAGACGTGGCTCGAATCGACGCCGCCTTCGAGCGCCTGCAGCCAGTTGCATTCCTGCAGACGCTTGCTCGTGAACGACTGGCTCGCCGGCACGGTCGAGAACTCGAACGCGGGCAGCGGCGGCTGTTCGTCCTGCGGACCCATGTAGACCCAGATCACGCCGCCTTGCTCGACGAGCGGATACGACTTCAGCTTGATCTTGTTGCAGTAGCCGCTCGCAGCGGGCTCCGACGGCACGTCGATGCATTGGCCGGTCACGTCGTATTTCCAGCCGTGATACGGGCAGCGAATGCCGCCTTGCTCGTTGCGGCCGAACCAGAGCGAAACGCCGCGATGCGCGCAGAACTCGTCGATGAGACCGAGCTTGCCTTCCGAATCGCGGAACGCGAGCATGCGCTCGGAAAGAAGCTGCAGACGCACCGGCTCGCCGCCCGGCTCCGCGAGTTCCTCGGAAAGCAGCGCGGGCAGCCAGAAGCGCCGGAACAGTTCGCCCATCGGAGTGGCGGGGCCGGTCTGCGTGACCAGATCGTTTTGCTCTTTTCTCAACATGATGCCTGCCTCAAGGTTTGCGTCCGTCTCTGGACGCGTTCTTTCGAAGTCATTCTCGCGTGTTCCATATAAAGGAACGCTGTTCATCAAACAGGAACAAAGTTATCATTTGACCCATTCCATGTCAAACGGAGAAGGAGAGAACCGATGCATCAAGCTTGCGCATTTGCCCGTCTTTGCAAGGCCGGCGACGTGGCCGAGGGTCAGGCCATCAAGATCGAGAAGAACGGCCTCACGCTGGCCGTGTTCAACGTCCAGGGCGAGTACTTCGTGACCAACGACACCTGCACGCACGGTCCCGGATCGTTGTCCGAGGGGTACATCGACGGCGACGTGGTGGAGTGCGATTTCCATAACGGCTCGTTCAACATCAGGACGGGCGAAGTCGTCGCGCCGCCCTGCATGATTCCGCTCAAGACGTACAAGACGCATGTCGAGGATGGCGAGGTGACCATCGAGATCGAAGGCGAATGAAAGCTGCGCCGGCGCGCGTGCCTAGCGGGATGCGTTCGGCCTGACGATCAAGGTCAGGCCGCTTCTTACCGCGCTTGCCGGGCCTTCCGTGATGCGCGCGCGTGGATCGCCGCGCGCGAACTGCACCACTGCGATAGACTCGCGTCCCTTCAGCCGCACCAGGCCCTTCAATCTGAGCAACGACTCGCCATATCGATCGATGAGCGACTGAACGTGCGCGTTCAACGCATCGATATCGGTTGCTTCGTCGATGGCGACGAAGTGCGTCGTCGCATCGTGCGAGCGCGGACGAGAGAACGGGCGCGTGAACGCGCGCTCGATGCGCTGCGCAGGGCGAGCGAGCAGCGCGAGCGCATCCTGCAAGCCGAAGCTGGCATGCGCCGAATGCCCGACGCGTTCGATGGACAACTGCGTGTCCACTGCAACGAGCGTTTGCGCGTCGACGAGATCGGTCTTCGTGACGATCACCGCATCCGCGCTATCGAGCTGCGCGCGCGCCTCGGGAAAGCTCGCGAGCGTATCGAGCGCACTCGGCGCGGCGATCGTCGTGAACGTGCCCGCGATGCGATAGCGCTCCTTCACGAACGCATTGAGACTGAGCGATGCGACGAGCGGCCCGGGATCGGCGAGTCCGGTCGTTTCGATGACCACCATCTCGAAGCGCGCGACGCTGCGATGCAGCCGCGCCCAGAACAGTTGTTCCAGCGCTTCGTTGAGCGCGGGCAGGCCGCTGCAACAGACGCAGGCATCGGCGAGCAGCATCGACGCATCGCCGGAGAACCCGAGCGTCGCGTGATCGATGCCCACCTCGCCGATTTCATTGACGATGAGCGCGGCGTTCGAGAAAGGCGCTTCCTTCAGCCAGCGCGCGAGCAGCGTGGATTTGCCGCTGCCGAGAAAACCGGTCACGACATAGACCGGTATGCGTTCGCGATGCATATGGAACGAAAAGCTAGCCGCGTTCGCCGAGTTTGCCCGCGTGATAGTCCCAGACCTTCTGCAACAGATTCGGCTTCCACAGATTGCGCCGGATCACCTCGATCTGCGCCTGATCCAACACGGCCGGTTCGCCAAGCTGACTCGCAAGATATTGTCGATGCGCGTTCTCTTCCAGATAGAACGCGAGCACGAACGCTTCCAGAATGCTCGCCGCCGCGATCACCGAACCATGCGACTTCAGCATGGCGACGCGATGCGGCCCGAGCGCTTCGGCCAGTTCTTCGCCGAGTTCCTTGCGATTGATCGATGCGGTCTTCGGAAAGCGCTGGATCTCGCCGAGCACGGCCGCCTGCATGATGACGGGCTGGACCGGCTTGCCTGTCATGCTGAAGAGCGTCGACCATAACGGATGTGCATGAATCACCGAGCCCGCGTCGGGCCGCCTGCGATAGATCTCCGAATGGATGTGAAACTCCATCGGCGGGGCGGCGTCGCCTTCGATCAGGTTGCCGTCGAAATCGATGATGACGATATCCGCTGCACTGAGCGCGCTGCGCACCGACGCGCCCGAGTTGATCAGCATGCGCTCCTGGCCCGGCACGCGCCAGCTTGCATGTCCGTTGAAATCGATGACTTCGGCGCGTTCCAGCATGAGGATCGCGTCGGCCAGCATGCGCTTCTGGCCGGTATGGTTCTGCGTTTGAATCGATACGGTCGAATTCATGACGTGACGTAATGATGAGGCGCGTTCAACGCGAGGACTTCCACGGAATCAGCTTGCGCTCCAGCTCGGTCAGCACGACCGAGATGAGATAGCCGAGCGCGGCGATCACGAGCAAGCCGACGTACATCTGTTCTACGGACAGCAGCTCCCACGCATTCCAGATCATGTAGCCGAGGCCGCTCTTCGAACCGATCATTTCCGCGATGGCGATCAGCATCAGACCGAGACCGATGCCGAGCTTGATGCCGCTCATGATGTGCGGCACGGCGCCCGGCAGTGCGATGGTGCGAAACACTTGCCAGCGGCTCGCGCGGAAGTTGCGGCCCACATCGAGATAGATCTTGTTGATTTCGAGCACGCCCGTAGCGGTATTGATGAGCACGGGGAAGAACACACCGATCGCGACCATCACGATCTTCGATGCTTCGCCGAGTCCGCAGATCAGCAGCAGCAGCGGAAAGATCGCGCTTTTCGGCACCGGATAGGTTGCTGCGATGAGCGGGTCGAACACGGCGCGCAGCGGCCGCGACAGACCGATCGCCACGCCGAGGATCAGCGCCGGAATGCCCCCGGCGAGCGTGCCCCAGAAGAGACGCTGCAGCGTGGCCCAGGTGTTGTCCCACAGCGAGCCGTCGTTGACGAGCGCGATGAAAGTGCCGAACACTTTCGATGGCGCGGGAAAGAAGCGCTCGTCGATCACGCCCGTCTCCGCGAGGATCTGCCAGATGATCAGCAGCACGACCGGCGATGCGATGCTGATCATGCGGTCGCGGCTATTGCCCGAGAACAAGCGCTTGAGACGGGAAGAGGATGACGTGTATTGCATCGCCGGTGCGGTCAGTTTTTGCGCGGTTTTCATGCGTGAATCTCGCCAAGGTCGCGTGAACGGGCGCGCTGCACTTCCTCGCGCAGTTGCCCCCAGATGGAATAGACGAACTCGCCGTACTCGGGCCGCGAACGCAGTTCGAGCACCGAGCGCGGACGTTCGAACGGCACATCGACGATCTGTTTCGCCGTGCCCGGCTGCGCCGTCATGATCATCACGCGATCCCCGAGCGTCACCGCTTCATCGACGCTGTGGGTGATGAAGAGCACGGTCTTGCGCGTCTCTTCCCAGATGCGCAGCAGTTCTTCCTGCAACAGCACCTTGTTCTGTTCGTCGAGTGCGGAGAAGGGCTCGTCCATCAGCAGAATGTCGGGGTCGTTCGCGAACGCGCGCGCGATCGATACGCGCTGACGCATGCCGCCCGACAGTTGATGCGGATAAGCCTTCGCGAAGCGCGTGAGACCAGTGCGGCTCAGGTAGTGCCCGACCACTTCGCGGATCTGCGCCTTGGGTACGCCGCGCAACGTGAGACCGTAGGCGGCGTTGTCCCATACCGTCATCCACGGGAACAGGGAGTCGCCCTGGAACACCATCGAATTGCTCGGGCGATTCTCGGCGGGCGCGCTGATCTCGACGGTGCCGCTCGTCGGTTCGTCGAGATTCGCGAGCATGCGCAGCAGCGTAGACTTGCCGCAGCCGCTCGGGCCGACGATCATGAAGAAGCAGCCCGTCGGAATATCGAGCGACATGTTGTCGAGCGCGGTCACCGTGCCGCCGCCCGATTGAAACGTCTTGGTCAGATTGCGCAGACGGATCTTGACTGGCGCGTCATCGGAAAGAGAGGGGATGGACATGCCGGTTCCTTACTTGAGCGGTTTGTATGGGCCGAGTTCTTTCACGGCGTTCTCCGCAAACGACGTGTCGAGCACTTGCGTGACCGTCACGTTGCCCTTCACGACGCCTTCGCTCTTGAAGAACGCGAGATCGTTCTCCAGGCTCGCGATGTTGAGCTTGCCGTCCGGATTCGTGCCCTGCGGCACGATCGTGCGGTAGGTGTTGGGGTCCTTGATCGGCGTGTATTCGTTGAGGATCGAGATCACTTCCGCTGCATTCGGTCCCGCGATCTTGCCGTTCAATAGCGCGTTGTTATAGTCGCGGACCGCGCGGATATACGCGCGCATGAAGGCCTTCGCCGCCTGCGGATGATCCTTGATGAAGACGGTCGAATAGAGCACGACCGCGAGCTGATGATCCGGATAGATTTGATCGTCGCCGATCACGCGCACTGCGGCGCCGCGCCTGACGGCTTCGGTGGCGGAGGGCTCGGTCGTCAGCGCGGCGTCGACGGCCTTGTTCTGCAGCGCCATCACGTGCTGCGGAAAGGAAAGATAGATGCGCTCGACATCGCTCGTCTTTAGGCCGGCTTTCTTGAGCGCTTCGTTCATCGTCGAGGTGGATGCGCTGCCCGTTGCGCTGCCCGCGACTTTCATGCCCTTCAGATCGGCGAGCGACTTGTAGCGGCCATTCGCGACGAGATCGGCGCGCACCAGCAGCGGCTGATAGCCGTATCCCGGCGGCGTCGACCCTTTATCGGCCACGATCTTGATGCCGATGCCGCGCACCACCGCGTTGTACAGCCCCGCGGAAGGCGAGCCGCCCGCGACATCGAGCTGCCCCGCACCGAGCGGCGCGACCATCTTCGCGCCGGAGTCGAACGGAATGAACTTCGCGTCGAGGCCTTCCTGGCGGAAGTAGCCTTTCTTCTCGGCGATGAAGAACGCCACGTCGCTGCTCGCGTTGGCGATGCCCACGCGTACCGTCGTCAGATCGGCGGCAAGCGCGGCCCCCGATCCCGACACGACGCACGCAACGAGCGCCGCGCCCCATACTCTGACTCCTTTCACTACGTATCTCCTTCTGTTGTTCCTTTATATGGAACAACGTGTCGTTGTATGGAACAACATTAGCATCGACGAAATCGCGCTGTCAATGCAAACGCGTTCAGAAGCGGTGACGCAGCGAGAGCTTGACCGCCACCTGGTTCGGCGTCGTCGACTGGCCGAGCGAGCCGATCGCCGCGACGGCGGGCTTGCCCGTCGAATCGATGCCCGATGCGTGCTGCCAGACGCCGACCAGATTCAGGTCGGTGCGTTTGGAGATGAAATAGTCGGGCCCGACATCCACTTGTTCGTATTTCGCCGATTCGGCCTTCGTGTAGTCGAAGGAAGCGGCGAGTTGAAGCGACGGAATCACGTACCAGCGCGCATTGATTTCGTAGCTGTTGAAGGTGGCCTTGCCGGTGTTAGGCGTGGTCGGCGTGCGCAGGATGTCGTTGAAGCGCGTGTTGGTGTACACGAAGCCGATCTTGCCCGAACCGAAGCTGTAGGAAATGCCCGCGCCGAAAATCTCGACCGAATTCGCCGATGCATAGCCGCTATATACAGGGCTCTTGCCCGGCGACGTGTAGCCGGGCTGGCCGGGATTCACGGTGCCGTCATACGCGGAGACAGACGGGTTGTTCACGTTGTCATAAGCGATCGCGGCCGAGATCGGTCCATTCACATACGAGGCCGCGAGCGTGTAGATGCGATTCGACGCGAAGTTGCCCGCGACGCCGCCCGGCGCGAAGATCCCCGACAGGCGCAGGCCGTACATATTCGGCGACATGTACTTCACCGCGTTGTTGACGCGGAAGTTCGAGTTCAGGTTATCGAAGTCGCCCGGGTGCGTGCCGACCCAAGCCCACAGCGAGGTCGCCGCGATCTCGCCGATCCATTCGGTCATCGGATCGTACTGGCGGCCGAGCGTGACCGTGCCGTACGGGCTCGACAGGCCGACGAACGCTTGCCGGCCGAATTCGCGGCCGCCCTGCAGCAGCTTTCCGTTGGACGTATCGAAACCGTTTTCGAGCGTGAAAATCGCCTTCATGCCGCCGCCGAGATCTTCGGAACCGCGCATGCCCCAGCGGCTGCCGTTGGTCTGTCCCGTCACCGTCTCGATGTTCGAGTGGCCCGACTGGTTGTTGATATAGACCAGACCGGCGTCGAGCAGGCCGTACAGCGTGACCGAACTCTGCGCATGCGCCACGCTGGCGCCGGCCAGCATGGGAAGTGCGATAAACAACGCTGACTTTTTCATGGGGTCTCCGTCCCTTGTTTCATAGTGATGCCGGTTTCGTGCGAACCGGGATGCTGTGTTGCGAAATCTTTTGAAGTTGATTGCACATTGATACGGATGCCTAACCGTAAGTGCGTCATGAGCACTTTCGGGAGCTATTTCTTTTAACGAATGTTCGGTTACTTCTGTTGGCCGCCCGGCCGAGGAAATCCGCAGATCTTCATTTCGTTCCGCTATACAGAACGACGGTCTGTTAAAATGGGACGGATTGAGTTTCGCTTTGTTTAGGTCCCTAAGTCAAGCGGAACGAAAGGCAGTCAGGGTTATTCCGCATCGGTATCGCTCGATCTGTCGGTTTTCGCATCGCGATACAGGCGATTGGACGGACGCATTCGCTGATCCATGCGTTCCTATATGCGGAACGCTATTCCATTTACGTATTTCGTGGAGTATATTTCGATGAAATCAGAAGTAGGGCAGGGCGAAGCAAAGGCGCAGGAGAAAGAGGAGGGACCGCAGCGGCTGTCGTCCGTGACCGCGGCGCTCCAGTTGTTGAAGGTGTTCTCGGAGCACGAGCCGGAATTGGGCATCAGCGTGCTCGCGAAACGCATGGGCATCGCGAAGAGCACGGCGCACCGGCTCGCGAGCGCATTGCTGTCCGAGGGCATGCTGGAGCAGAACGCGGATAACGGGCGCTATCGCCTGGGCATTCAGTTGTTCACGCTGGGCGCGCTCGTGCGGCGGCGCTTCGATGTCGCGAAGCAGGCGGTGCCGTTTCTGCACGTGCTACGCGAGCACACCGACGAAACCGTGCATCTCGCGGTGCTGGACGACACGAGCATCGTGTACCTGTTCAATCTCGAGAGCGATCAGGCGATCCGCATGCGTTCGTATATCGGCGTGCGCAAGCCCGCGTTCTGCACCGCCGAAGGTCATGTGCTGCTCGCGGCGCGCACGCCGGACGTCGTATCGCGTGTGCTGAAAGAAGGGCTCGTTGCGCGCACGCCGAAGACCAACACCGACACGCAGGTGTTCCTGAAGACGCTGGACGCGGCGCGCCGCGACGGCTATTCGATCGACGACGAAGAGTCGGAAGTCGGCATGCGCGGTATCGCGGCGCCCGTGCGCGATATCTCGGGCAACGTGGTGGCCGCGGTCGGTATAGGCGGGCCGGCGCAACGGCTCACGAAAAAGGCGCTGCGCGCAGCGGTGCCGCATTTGCTTACGGCGGCCGAAGGCATTTCCGCAACCCTCGGATTCCACAGGCCGCTATGAAATAACTCTTGAAACAAGGTGGATTCATGCATTCGGACGGCCACGCACATCGCATCACGCTCGCAGCAACCGATCAATCCTTCGAATGCGAGGCCGGCGATGTGATGCTGCGCTCGGCCCTGCGTGCGGGCATCGCGTTTCCATACGAATGCAATGTCGGCGCATGCGGCAACTGCAAGTTCGAACTGATCGAAGGGGAAGTGGATGTCGTGTGGCCCGACGCGCCGGGCTGGACCGCGAAGGATCGCGAGCGCAGGCGTTATCTCGGCTGCCAGAGCGCGCCGCGCGGCGATTGCACCATCAAGATGCGTCCGTCCGCGCACTACGCGCCGAAACATGTGCCGCGCCGCGTGAGCGGCACGCTCACGGAGCGCCGCGCGATCACGCATGACATCGAGGAATTCCGCTTCACGCTGTCCGGCGACATGCCATTCGAGCCGGGCCAGTATGCGTTGCTGACGCTGCCCGGCGTCACCGGCCAGCGGGCGTATTCGATGAGCAATATCGCCGATGGCATCGCTGAGCCGCGCGAACTGCATTTCCAGGTTCGCCGCGTGCCGAACGGACAGGGCACAAGCGTGCTGTTCGATGCGCTCGATATCGGCACGCGCGTCGATATCGACGGGCCTTATGGCATGGCTTATCTGCGTCGCGACGTGAAGCGCGACATTCTCTGCATCGCGGGCGGCTCGGGTCTCGCGCCGATGGTCTCGATCGCGCGCGGTGTCGCGGCCGATCCCGCGCTCGACGATATCAAGCTGCATTTCCTCTACGGCGGGCGCACGCCGCGCGACGTGTGCGGCCGCGACATGCTCGAAGCGTTGCCGGGATGGGCCGAGCGCCTGCATTTCCAGGCCACCGTGTCCGATGTCGCGCCCGATAGCGAAACCGTGTGGGATGGCCACGTCGGTTTCGTGCACACGGTGGCGGAGACGCTTTTCGGCGAGAACCTGCGCGACATGGAGATCTACTTCGCCGGACCGCCCGCGATGGGCGCGGCGATCCAGCGCGCGCTCGTTGCATTGAAAGTGCCATTCGAGCAGGTGCACTTCGATCAGTTCTATTGAATCCCAACACGCTGCCAGGAGCAGACCTTGTCCAAGCTGAGACTCACTTTCGGATGCTGGAATTACGACCGCACGCGCGCATTGATGGACGGCAGCGTGCAGCCCGACGGCATCGATCTCAACTATCTGAACATGCCGGTGGAAGAAACGTTCTTCCGCATGCTGCGTCATCACGAATTCGATGCGTCGGAGATGTCGCTGTCGTCGTACACGATGTCGTGCTTTCGCGAGCCGCGTCCGTTCATCGCGATTCCGGTGTTTCCGTCGCGCTTCTTCCGTCATTCGTGCATCTACGTCAATGCCGATTCGGGCATCGAGAAGCCACAGGATCTGATCGGCAAGCGCATCGGCAATCCGGAGTATCAGATGACCGCGCCCGTGTGGATTCGCGGCATTCTGTCGGACCATTACGGCGTGCCCGTGGATAGCGTCACGTATTACACCGGCGGCGAGGAAGAGCCGAATCGTCCGGAGAAGCTCAAGCTCGATCTGCCTTCGAACATTCGCGTCGAGCAGATCGGTGCGGACAAGACGTTGTCGCAGATGCTGCTCGATGGCGAAATCGATGCGCTCTATACCGCGCGCATGCCGTCGTCGTATGTGAGCGGCAAGGGGCGCGTGAAGCGTCTCTTCGAAAACTATATCGATGTGGAACGTCAGTACTTCCGCGACACGAAGATGTTCCCGATCATGCACACGGTCGTGCTGAGGCGCGAGGTTTACGAAGCGAATCGCTGGGCCGCGCAATCGCTCTATAAGGCACTGATCGAATCGCAACGTCGCACGTATGCGGACCTCAACGAGACCGCCGCGCTGAAGTCGATGTTGCCGTGGCTGAACGCGCATGTCGAAGCGACGCGCAAGGAAATGGGCGACGATTTCTGGCCTTATGGGCTCGACAGAAATCGCGAGAACCTGCGCACGTTCCTGCGTTATTCATACGAGCAGGGCTTGTCGAAGCGCTTGCTCGAACCTGAGGAAATCTTCGCGCCGGAGACCTTCGAGTCGTTCAAGATCTGACGACCCGAACGCGATGTGCCGCGCGTTCGGAAGCGCGGCGCTTCGCTCAGGAAAGCGATACGCCCAGCAGACTGCCGATGCCGTATGTGCAGCCCGCCGCGACCATCCCGATCAGCACTTGCCGCACGGAAGAAAACAGCGCGCCACGGCCATTGAAGAGCGACGTGAACATGCCGATGCCCGCAAGCCCGAGGCCGCTCAACACGACGCACTGCACGATGCCTTGCGTACCGCTCGCCCATAGAAACGCCACAGCCGGAATGAACGCGCCGATGGCGAACGTGATGAACGACGCGAGCGCGGCCGTCCACGGATTGCCGCCCAGTTCGCGAGGATCGAGACCGAGCTCTTCGCGCGTAAGGGTATCGAGCGCCTTGTCCTTGTCACGCATGATCTCGGCGGCGACGCTGCGCGCCTGTTCCGCGTCCATGCCCTTCGCCTGATAGATGAGCGCGAGTTCGTGACGCTCGGCATCAGGCATGTGCTCCAGCTCGTCGCGTTCCCTTGCGATCTGCGCGCGTGCAAGCTCACGCGCATTGGTGACGGAGAGCCACTCGCCGAGCGCCATTGATGCAGCGCCCGCTATCAGGCCGGCGAACCCCGTCAGAAGGATCGTGCCGCTTTCACTGCCCGCGCCCGCAACACCCATGATCAGACAGAAGTTGGAGACGAGACCATCGTTCGCGCCGAGCACGGCGGCGCGCAAATCGTTGCCCGACGCTACGCCGCGATGCCACGATTCGGCCGCCGCGATCGCACCGCCTTTGCTCAGGCCTTTGTTGCGATTCACCACATCCTGCACGATGTCCGCGTGATGACGCTCTTCGGCCGACATTTGCGCCGCATCGGGTTGTTCCGCGTATTTGTCGCGATCGGCCATTTCGCTGGCGGCTACGGAACGCAGCACGAAATCCGGGCCGAACGCTCGCGCGAGCACCCGCATGATCCGCGTCTTCGCACCGACGCGATGCGTTCGCACCGCTACGCCGTTCGCTCGCAATTTAGCGGCCCAGATATCGGCGTGGCGGCGTTCTGCGGCGGCCAGTTCCGCATAGACGCGCCGCTTGTCCTCCTGCTTTTCGGCGTGCGCAAGGGTGTCGTAGAGGGCTGCGCTGTCGAGTTCGTCGGCGAGATTGGATGTGAAGCGCTTGAGTTCGGTCTGGGACGCCATGACGTCACCTTTATCGTTCGTCTCATTGAGTCAAGAGTAACGACGAAAGTCATGACATGGCGCTAATACCCCCAAAGCGTGCGATGAGTGAAAATGGAATCGCGTCTCATGGCCGTTTCGACGAAACAATCAGAGGTCGAGCACCAGTTCATCCGAACACGCACGCGATACACAGATCATGATATCCGACGCCTGCTCGTCATCATCGAGGACGAAGTCGCGATGATCGGCCTCGCCTGACAACAGACGCGTTCTGCACGAGCCGCATGTGCCGGCTTCGCATGAGCTCGGTGTATCGATGCCATTCGCGCGCAGCGCGTCAAGGATCGTTTCGCCGGGCGCGACGTTCACACAGCCGCCGCTGCGCGCGAGCCGCACGGTGAATGCCTTTTCTCCCGCGACGTTTTCATGCGCGCTAGTGCCGAAGTCTTCGAAATGCACGGCGGAAGAGGGCCAGTGCGAAGCGGCGTCGCGCACCGCCTGCATGAGCGGGCGCGGGCCGCAGCAATAGATCTGCGTGTCGCCTTGACGTTCGGCGACGAGCGGCGCGATCGCCAACGACTGCGTGCGGTCGCCGAAGTCGTGATGCACGCGCACACGTGCTGCGAATTCTCCGGCCAGCAGTTCGTCGAGGAATGCGGTCGATTCCGGCGAGCGCGTGCAATAGATCACATCGAAATGCGCGCCGCGCGCCGATAGCTCGGCCATCATCGCGCGAATCGGCGTGATGCCGATGCCGCCTGCGATCAGCAGATAGCGCGACGCATCGTGCGATAGCGGAAAGTAGTTGAATGGCGACGACACATCGAGCGAGACGCCGGCGTGCACGTCCCGCGCCATGCTCAGCGAGCCGCCGCCGCCCGCCGCATCGCGCTTCACCGCGATCACGTAACGATCGCGCTCGGCGGGATCGTTGCAAAGCGAATAGCGTCGCGCGATGCCTGCGGGCGTATGCACCAGCAAGTGCGCGCCAGCAGTGAAGGGTGGCAACGTGCCGCCGTCTTCGGCCCGCAACTCGAACAGAAATATATCCTCCGCGATTTCGCGCTTGTCCGTGACGGTGAGCGTGAGCGTTCCGTCGACGGACTCGATTCGGTCAGGCATGCTAATCGTATTCATGATTCTCGCGCGGCCTCGTTCGCCGCCTCACAGTTGGATCAGGTCATCACGCGATCAGGCGAGCGCGACCTGATGCTCCAGAAATACTTCCTCGCCACGCTCCGACGATGCAATCGCCGCCGCGCAGACTTCGAGATTCGCGAGCCCCCAGCGACCGTCATGGATGGCGCGCTTGCGTCCGCTGATCGCATCGTGGAACTCGCGCATGACGAGTTCGCGCGGAGAAACATCGGTGGGCAAATCGATTTCGCGTTTTCCGTCGCTCGTATAAACGAACAGGCCCTTGGCCGACTGGCGCATCTCGCCGCGTTCACAACTGACAAGCGTGAGTCCGAAGAACGGTTGATTCGGCGCACTCGCGGGAATCGCGTTGCGTGCGCGTTCGGCCTTGGCGCGCAATTCGTCTTCGATATTCGCGGGTCTGGCGATCGCGCGCGATTGCGCCGGGAAACCCCATTCGCCGATGTCGAAACACAACTCCGCGCTCGCGAAACGTCCATAGCCGTTGTAGACCGCGGTGGCGGCGGCGCCGTCGGCGAATTCGATGAACACCGTGTGCGCGCCGATCGCGCGACGCTCCGGGTCCCAGTCGAAAGTCTTCGCACGCACGCTGCGCGCGGCGCCGCCGGCGAGCAGACGGATGATGTCGAACTGATGCGAGCCCTGGCGCAAGGTCACGCCGCCACCTTGCGACACATCGAGTTCATCGGGGCGGCGCGGACGATAGATCCAGTCCGTGAAGCACCACGTATGCACCATGCACACGCGGCCAAGCTCGCCCGACGCGATGAGCTCGCGCATCGCGTGGATCGGCTGATCGTAGCTGTGCGAGTGCCCGGCAAGCAGCACGATGCCGGCCGCATCGGCGGCGGCGACCATTGCGCGTGCGTCGTCGAGATTCGCGGCCATCGGCTTTTCGACGAGCACATGCTTGCCCGCGCGCGCCGCACGCTCGACATGCGCGCGATGCAGCGTCGTGGGCGATGCGACATAAACCGCATCGAGCGCGCCGTGTTCGATGAGCGCGTCGATGCTTTCGTAAGCGGCGACGCCGAATTCCTGCGCGCCGCGTTCGCGCACCGCTTCCGACGGATCGGCGAAGCCTGCGAAAACGAAGCCCGCATGCTTCACGATGGCGGGCACGAACGCGCGTCCCGCCGTGCCGAAGCCGACAATGCCGATGCGTACCCGCTTCGCCGCGTCGCTCGTGTTCGTCACAGTGAGTCCTCGCTCGAATCGCCGTTGGCCGGATCGCGGCCGTTCTTCGGAGCCGCGACTTCGTCGGCGGCCAGGTTCTCGATCATCGCGAGCAGGGTTCGCCGTGTCGCTGCGATGTCTTCCGGCGCGATGCCCGCGAGTGCGATGCGGTTCACATCGATCGCGTAGGGCACGAGCACGCTGCGCAGCGCGACGCCCTTCGGTGTGAGAAAGACACGAACCTGCTTGCGGTTGTCGGGCAGCTTCTGGCGCGTGAGATAGCCGAGGGTTTCCATCGTCTTCAATGCGGAAAACGTGGTCGGTTCCGCGACGCCCGCCTGCTCGCTCAACTGCCGTTGCGTGAGACCGTCCGTTTGCCAGAGGATGCGCAGGAATGTCCAGTGACCATAGAGCACCGAATGCTCTTTGAGACGAGCCTGTAAGGAACGTGAAAAGCCACGCGCCGCGTCCTTCACGAGATGCGCCATGCGCTCTTCCGGCAACGCCTCGCGCCAATGCTTGAGCGTGCCCGGCTGCGGGTCGCGGGGAATCTTCTGCTCGTTCTTGTTCATCCTCTCACCTGTGTTCCGGCACGCTCACATGCCGCTATTCGTAAACTTAGATAACTAAGTTAAATTTGTCAACGATCCCGACGTTAGGGTGAATCCCGATCTCGTCGATGGACGGCCTCCTTGCAGAAAGTTGGCTCTTTATAGCGCCCGCTTGCTGTAGACGGCTTTCAGAAGCGTGCGCGTCCCGACTCGGTATTTTCCATTATTTTTAAGTTAGGTACCTAAGCATAATATCGATTTCAAGGCCGGCGGCAGGACGGTGTCTCCGGCAAGCTTTTTCCAAAACATACGGGAATCGACTCATGCTTACGGCAGAACAAAACGAAACAATGACGCGCATCGGGCCGGGCACGCCGATGGGCAAGCTGTTGCGTCGCTATTGGCAGCCCTTCGCTGCGGCATCGGAACTCGACGACAAGTGGACGCGGCGTGTGCGTCTGCTCGGCGAGGATCTCGTGCTCTTTCGGGACCGGCAAGGAAGGCGCGGCCTGATCGCGGAGCAATGTCCGCACCGGCGCGCGTCGTTCGCGCATGGCATCCCGACGGAACAGGGCATCCGTTGTCCCTATCACGGCTGGGAGTTTAGCGCAGAGGGTAAGTGCCTCGATCAGCCCAACGAGCCGGACAACTGCGCGTTTCGCGACAAGGTCGCGACGGATGCGTATCCGGTGGAGGAACTCGGCGGCGTGCTGTTCGCGTACATGGGACCGGAGCCGCGCCCGCTTCTGCCGCGCTTCGATGGCTTCGTCGCGCCCGGCGCGATCCGCATGATGGGCCGCGCGCTGCTGCCGGTGAACTGGCTGCAGATCATGGAGAACTCGGTCGATCCGATTCATACCGAGTGGCTGCATGGCCATCACTATGAGTTTCAGAAGGAGCAGGAAGGCGTCAAGGTCGCGATCAGCGCGAAGCACGAAAAGATCGCATTCAACGAGTTCGAGTTCGGCGTGACCAAGCATCGTCTGCTCGCGGGACATTCGGAGGACTCGGACGACTGGCGCATCGGCCATCCGATCGTGTTTCCGAACATGCTGGCCGTGGGCAACGGCGACGAGACTTCGCGCTACTACTCGTTCCAGATCCGTGTGCCTGTCGACGACGAGCATACGCTCCACCTCTGGTACAACGCCTACATTCCGCCGCAGGGCATGGACGTGCCGGCGCGACTCACCGAGCGTCTGCATACCTACGACGTGCCGTTCAGGAACGAAGACGGCGAGTTCATCGTCGATAACGTCGATGGTCAGGACATGATGGCGTGGATCACGCAGGGCGCGATCGCGGACCGCACGCGCGAGAACCTCGGCGCGTCCGATCAGGGCCTCGCGATCTACCGCCGCATGCTACGACGCGAGATGAAAAAGGTCGAGGCGGGCGAAGACCCGATGGGCATCGTGCGCGATCCCGTGCGCAATCAGTGCATCGACTTGCCCAACGAGCGCAAAAAGCACCACAACAGCGACGGCTTCGCGAGCTTCATGCTGCGCACGCATGCGAAGTATTCACCCATCGCACAGGATCTGGTGCGGATCTTCGAGTAGACGCGCGGGCGCAGCGCGCGCGTCGGAGCTTGCATCTTGCATTCAGAAGACATAACGCAATCCTGAATGCTTAATGCAAAACGCGTAATGCAACATGCGGTTCGACTATAAACGCCCGGCCACGCAGCCGGGCGATTACCGGAGACTTGAGATGCGGCCCACAAGCACTCGATCGCGTGGTCACGGCTTCTGTCGTGTGGCGCGGCAAGCTCACCGGGAGGCGCGCTGATGCTCGATGCCGCTCTCCATGCGCTGACCCTGATCCTCGATCCGCTGCGTCTCGGGATCATGCTGGGCGGCGTGCTGCTCGGACTCGCGCTCGGCGTCGTGCCGGGCCTGGGCGGCATCGTCGGGCTTGCGCTGCTCATTCCGTTCACCTATCACCTCGACGGCTACACGGCCTTCGCGCTCCTGCTCGGCATGGCCGCGGTGACGACGGTGTCCGACTTCATCCCCGCCGTGCTGTTCGGCGTGCCCGGCACCGTGGGCGCGGCGGCCACGGTCCTGGACGGCCATCCGCTTGCGAAACAGGGCCATGCGCGGCGGGCGTTCGGCGCGGGTTACGCGGCTTCGCTCGCGGGCGGCATCTTCGGCGCGCTGCTGCTCGCGCTCGCGATTCCGGTATTGCGCCTGATCGTGCTCTATATCGGCTCGGCCGAATTGCTCGCGATGTGTATCTTCGGACTTTCGATGGTCGCGACGCTCTCGGGCAAGGCGCCGATGAAAGGTCTCGCCGTGGCCTCGTTCGGCCTGATGCTTTCGTTGATCGGCTCCGATCCGCAAACGGGCACGCTGCGCTGGACGTTTGGCACTTTGTATTTATGGGACCATCTGCCGATCGTGCCGGTCACGCTCGGCATTTTCGCGCTGCCCGAACTCGCCGACATGGCGATCGAGCGCACCGGCATCGTGCGCGAGCGTGCGCAACCCGGCGTGCGGGCGAGCACGCAATGGGACGGCGTGAAGGACGCCGCGCGTCACTGGTGGCTCATCCTGCGCTGCAGCGGCCTCGGCGCGCTGCTTGGGGCGGTGCCGGGCATCGGCTCGGCCGTGATCGACTGGATGGCGTACGGCCACGCCATTCGCACCGAGAAGAACCCGGAGCACTTCGGCAAGGGCGATATCCGCGGCGTGATCGCATCGGAAAGCTCGAACAACGCGAAGGAGGGCGGCCACCTGATTCCGACCGTCGCGTTCGGCATGCCGGCGGGCGCATCGATGGCGCTGCTGCTGAGTGCATTCATCATGCACGGCTTCACGCCCGGCCCGGAGATGCTGACCAAGCATCTCGACGTGACGTACACCATCATCTGGACGCTGACGATCTCGCACATCATGGGCGCGGTGATCTGTCTTTCGAGCAGCAGCGTGTTCTCGCGTCTCGCGACGGTGCGCGTCGGCATCCTGATCCCACTCGTCGTCGCGATCGTCTATCTCGGTGCGTTCAATGCGAGCCAGAGTTGGGGCGACCTGTGCGCGCTCGTGCTGTTCGGCGCGATCGGCTGGATCATGAAGCGGCTGAACTGGCCACGTCCGCCGCTGATTCTCGGGCTCGTGCTCGGCAGCATCTTCGAGCGTTATTACTTCATCTCGCACGAGATCTACGGCATGGGGCTGTTCGCGCGGCCGGTTGTCATCGTGATCCTGCTCGCCGCGTTGTGGGTCGTGCTCGGCCCGACGATCAAGGGCCTGCGCAAGACCTTGCGTGCGCGCTCGCAATCATCTTCGCGCGGCGCAGCGCGTTCGTTCAGGCTGCGCCTGCGCGGCTTCGACTGGCAGATCGTCTTCACGCTCGCGCTGACGGCGCTCGTGATCGTCGCGATGACGTTCGCCAGCGACTGGGCCTTCGCCGCGCGCCTGATGCCGATGACCAGCGCATGCGCCGCGCTCGTGTTCTGCGGCATCGTGCTGATCGAGCAGCTGTTCACACGCGAAGCGGCCACGGCCGAAGTGAAAGCATCTTCATCGTTCGATACGTCCGCGCCGATGGGCGAACTCGCGCTGGCTGGCGCAGGAGCGCATTTCAGCGAACCGCGCGCAAGCGTGGACGCGCAAGCCAACAACCTTGCCAAGGCCAATGCGAACGCGGCCGCGAGCGTGAGCATCGGAACACACGGCGATCCATCGTTGCACGATGGCCTCGCATCGGCGCTCGATACACGGACGCTCTACACACGCGGCGTGCGCTTCTTCGCATCGATCGCGGGTGCGCTCGCGGCGGCGGCGGTCGTCGGCTTGCTGCCCGCATTGCTGATCTTCATGCTGCTCGTCGCGCGCTTCGAGTTCGGCGAACGCTGGCGCACGTCGGTCGTGCTTTCCGTTGCGATGACAGTCGCGTTATGGCTCGTATTCGGCCGCATTTTCTCGACGCCGTGGCCGCAATCGCTCATCGGCGACTGGCTTCCGGCGCTGCGTCAGCTCGGCGGTCTCGTCTGAGCGCGCAGCACGAACAAGCAAAAGACATCGGCGGCGAGGCCAGCCGGTCATCACTGGTGGAGACAGAATCATGAACGATCGACTCTCGCAGTCAAAGGCTCGGCATATGATTGCGCGCGCAACTACCTCAGTGCTCGCGGCAACGCTCCTCTGCGCGCCGCTTGCGACCCGCGCGGCGGCCGAACCGGTGGCGGACTTCTATAACGGCCGCAATGTCACGATGACGATCGGCTATTCCGTCGGCGGCGGCTACGATACCTATGCGCGCCTGCTCGGCAAATGCATCGGCAATTTTCTGCCGGGCAAGCCGACGATCACGCCGCAAAGTATGCCCGGCGCGGGCAGCCTGAAAGCGGTGAACTATCTCTATGGCATCGCGCCGAAGGACGGCGCGACCTTCGGCACCTTCGGCCGCACGATGCCCGAAGAGCCGCTTCTGGGCGAAGCGAAGTTCGATGCGCGCAAGCTCACCTGGCTTGGCAGCATCACGAGCGATGTCAGCTTGTGCGTGACGTGGAATACCTCGCCGGTGAAGACCTTCAAGGATCTCGTCGACAAGGAAGCGCGCATGGGCGGGCAGGGCGCGGGCTCGGACCCCGACGTGATCGCATCGACGATCAAGAATCTCTTCAATTCGAAACTGAAGCTCGTCACCGGTTATCCGGGCAGCAACGAAACCGCGCTCGCGATGGAGCGTGGCGAGATCGACGGCGAATGCGGCGTGTCGTGGAGCACGATTCAGACGCGCCATCCCGACTGGATCTCGGGCAAGAAGATCAACATTCTCGTACAAGTCGCGCTGGAGAAGCATCCCGAGTTGCCCGACGTGCCGCTTTTGCTCGACCTCGCGCCGAACGATCAGACGCGTCAGGTCTTGAAGGTGATTGTCGCGAGCCAGGTGTTCGCGCGTCCGTTCGCGGCGCCGCCGGGCATTCCGCCGGAGCGCACGGCCGCATTGCGTCAGGCGTTCGAGCAGACGCTGAAAGACCCGCAGTTTCTCGCCGAAGCCAAGCGCATGGGCCTCGAAGTGCGGCCCGTATCGTGGCAGCGCATGGACCAGTTGCTCGACGAGCTTTACAAGACCCCGCCCGATGTGCTTTCCAAAGCGAAAGCCGCGGTGGGCGGGCGCTACTAGCCATAGCGGAATCATCACCATCATCACGAACGCAGGACGACACCATGACTCTGGACGAAGCGAAGCAAAAACTGATCGACGCAGGGCGCATTCTCGAAGCGGAAGGACAGGGCGATCTCACGCGCGGGCATATTTCGGTGCGCGTGCCGGGCGACCCCACCCATTTCCTGATGAAGCCGCATAGCCACGGCTTCGACGAGATCACCGAGGACAACATCGTCGTCTGCAATCTCGAAGGCGAGAAGGTGAGCGGCGGCGGGCGTCGTCATAGCGAGGTCTTCATCCACTCGGAAATCTTCAGGTTGCGCCCCGATGTGACGAGCGTGATTCACGCGCACCCGACTCATGCGGTCGCGCTCTCGGCCACGGGCCAGCCACTCGAAATGATCAGCCAGCCGAGCGTGCATTTCGCGGACGGCCTGCCGTACTACACCGACACGATGAATCTCATCCGCACCCAGGACATGGGCGCGGGCGTCGCGCGCGCGCTCGGGCCGAACAAGGCCGTGCTGATGCGCAATCACGGCGTCGCGGTGGTGGGGCGCTCGATCGAGGAATCGGTGGTGCTGTCGCTGCTTCTGGATAACGCATGCCGTATTCAATTGCTGACCAAGGCGGCAGGCGGCGTCGGCGAAACCTTCTCGCCGGAAGACGTGGAACGCCTGCACGACGCCGTGACGCGCGCCGAGCAGTTCGCCGTCAACTTCGAGTTCCTGCGCCGCAAGGTCAATCGCAACCTGGTGCACTCGCTGGTTTAACGCACTTTGAATGCAATCGACAAACCGGCCTTATGAATACAAAACGCAGGAGAATCACACGATGATCGGAAAACTCAGACTCTCCGTCGCGATGGGCGACTACGACAGAACGCGCCCGTTGCTCGACGGTCAGGTGCAGATCGACGGCGCTGAACCCGCATTCATGACGCTCTCGCCCGAAGAGATGTTCTTTCGCGCGTTCCGCCATGAAGAGTTCGATATCAGCGAACTGTCATTCTCCAGTTACGCAGTGAAGACCGCGGATGGTTCGTGTCCTTACGTCGCCATTCCCGTGTTTCTTTCGCGGGCCTTTCGCCACACGTCCATCTATGTGCGTACCGATCGCATCCAGCGGCCCGAGGATCTGAAGGGCAAGCGCATCGGCCTGCCTGAATATCAACTGACCGCGAACGTGTGGGCGCGCGCCGTGCTGGAAGACGACTTCGGCGTGAAGCCGAGCGATGTGAAGTGGGTGCGCGGCGGCATCGACGAGCCGGGGCGCCCCGAGAAGATCAAGCTCGATCTGCCGTCCGATATCCGTCTCGAAGCCGCGTCCGAAAGCGACACGATTTCGGCGATGCTCGATCGCGGCGATATCGACGGTTTCATGGCGCCGCGTCCGCCCGGTTGCGCGGCGACGAACCCGAACGTCGGCTGGCTGTTTCGCGATCCGACCGCGGCGGCGAAGGACTATTACCGTCGCACGCGCGTGTTCCCGATCATGCATGTGGTGGGCATACGCAAGACGCTGGTCGAGCAGCATCCGTGGTTGCCGGCCGCCGTGCTCAAGGCATTTACCGAAGCGAAGCGCGTGGCGCTCGCGCGGCTATCGGATACATCGGCGACGAAGGTCACGCTGCCTTTCGTCGAAGAGCAGTTGAAAGCCGCGCGCGAATTGATGGGCGACGATCACTGGTCCTATGGCATCGAGGCGAATCGCGATACGCTCGAAACCTTCCTGCGCCATCATCATTCGCAAGGGCTATCGAAACGCCGCCTGAGTATCGAGGATGTCTTTCATCCGGCCACGTTCGAAACCGCCAGGATCTAGGCACGCATGACGGCCCATACGATCAGTGAGATCCCGCCCGCCGCCACGGTCGCGAGCGAACTGAACACGTTCGCTGCGCCGCCCGTGCCCACTTCGTTCGCGCTATTCAAGGCGTTCTTCCTTATCGGTCTGACGGGATTCGGTGGCGTGTTGCCATGGGCGCGTCGCATGCTGGTGGAGCGTCTGGGCTGGCTCACGAATCGCGAATTCGCGGAGCTGTTGCCGCTCGCACAATTGCTGCCGGGGCCGAACGTCGCGAACATCGCGACCGTGCTCGGGCGGCAATATCGCGGCGCGAAGGGCGCGGCGATCGCGGTGTTCGGCTTGTATCTCGCGCCGACCATCATCACGATCGGCGTGGGCTACGCTTACGCGCGATGGGGACATGCGACGATCACCGCGCATCTCTTCGCGGGGCTCATGCCCGCGGCGACGGGACTCGTCATCGCAACAGTGCTGAAGCTCGTGACGAGTCTGCCGCGCGGTGCGGCGAGCATCGTGCTCGTGGCGGGCACGTTCATCGCCATCGCGATCATGAAGTTGCCGCTTCTCATCGTGCTTGCCGTGCTCGGGCCGCTCGGCACGATCGCGATGTTGCGCCGCGCACGCAAGGAGTGAGTCGATGTGGAGCACACTCGCCGATCTCTTCGTGCACGGCGCGATCTGGTCGCTGCTCGCCGTGGGCGGCATGAACGCGACACTCGCCGATATCCAGCGCTATGCCGTCGATACGCGCCATTGGCTCACAGGCGAGCAGTTCGTCACGTTCTTTTCGATCACGCAGGCGGCGCCGGGCCCGAACGGCATGGCCGTCGCGTTGATCGGCTTTCAGGCGGCGGGACTCGCGGGCGCGCTGGTATCGACCATCGCCAAGATCCTGCCTTCTTCACTGATGGCCTACTTCGTGAGCGCGTGGGTCGAGCGGCGGCAGGACTCACGCATCGTCACTGCGATTCGTAAGGGACTCGCGCCCGTGACAGTGGGCCTGCTCGTTTCCGCTGCGTACGTGTTCGCGCGCGAAACGGATGTGAACGTGTCGCGCACGCTATGCACGGTGGTGTGCGCAGCGGTCGCTTATCGCAGCAAGCTCAATCCGATCTATCTCGTCGCGGCAAGCGCCTTGCTCGGGCTCGCGGGCGCATTCGGGTGAACGACTAGCCGGCCAGCGCCGCATCGACATCGACGATGATCTTGCCGCGCGCCGTGCCATCCAGCAATGCTTCATAAGCGCGCTCGGCATCGTGCAGTGCGAAGCGTCTTGCGTCGATGCGTGGCGCAAGCTTGCCCGCTTCTGCGAGGCGCGCCGCTTCGCGCAGCATGTCGCCGTGATGCGCGCGATGTTGTCCCGTCAACAGCGGATGCAACGTGAACACGCCGGAATAGCTCGCCTCGCGAAACGACAGCGGCGCGAGGGCGTGCGTGCCCCATCCCAACGCGCTGACCACGTGGCCGAAGTGCTTTACCGCTGCAAACGATGCATCGAGTGAAGCGCCGCCGACAGTATCGACAACGAGATCGAAGCCCGCGCCGCTGGGATGAGCGGCGACATATTGCTCGACGCTCATCGCGCGATAGTCGATCGGTGTCGCACCGAGGCTCTGAATGTATTCTTGATCGCGCGCGCTTGCAGTGGCGAATACCTGTGCGCCGAGTGCGCGCGCGAGTTGCACCGACAGATGACCGACACCGCCCGCGCCGCCTTGCACGAGCACGGTTTGTCCCGCTTGCAAACGTGCGCGATCGACGATGCCCGCATAAGACGTGATGAACCCGAGCGGCAACGCGGCGGCGCTGCGCATCGAAAGATTTGCGGGCTTATGCGCGAGAAGCGCGCCATCGACCGCCGCGTATTGCGCGAGCGAGCCCTGAATGCCGCCGACCCCGCCCGTCATGCCATAGACCTCATCGCCTGGACTGAATCCGTCCACGCCCGCGCCGACTGCTTCGACGACGCCGGCCATGTCGATGCCGAGCACGAGCGGCAGCGGATGCTTCGCATGCGCCGCCGCACCCGCGCGAATCTTCGTGTCGAGCGGATTGAGCCCGCTTGCCGCGATACGCACGAGGACTTCGCCCGGCCCCGCTTCGGGACGTTCGATCTCGACGAGTTCGAGCGGACCGTTATGACGATCGAGAACGAGTGCTTGCATGGTGGACATCGACAGCTCCCGGAAAGATTGAAGGTTGTTTGCGATGCGCTCATACTCCGCCATGCGCGCAAGCATGTAAATCGACATAACCGCACGGCGGCCAAACGAAAATGAATGGACCGGATCTCGAATGGAGCGACGTGCGCGTGTTTCTCGCAATCGCGCGAAGCGGCACGCTGGGCGCGGCCGCGAGAATGATCGGACAGACCCAGCCGACGATGGGCCGGCGTCTGCGCGCGCTCGAAGAAGCACTCGGTCATGTGCTTTTTCAGCGCACGAGCGACGGTTTCGTCCTGACCGACGAGGGCACGGCAGTTCTCTCGTATGCCGAACGCATGGAGGAAGAGGCGCTGGGCTTCACGCGTGCGCTCGCGGGTCAGGATGCGAAGCTGACCGGTCTGCTGCGCGTGTCGTCCTCCGACTGGTTCGGCGTGCATGTGCTCACGCCGGTATTCGCGCGCTTTCTGGCGAAACATTCGGAAGTATCGATCGAGCTCGTCACCGATGCGCGCCGTTATAACCTTGCGCGTCGCGAAGCCGATCTCGTGTTTCGCATCACGCCGTTCGACGAACCGGATGTCGTGCAGCGCAAGCTCATGCATATCGATTACGCGCTTTATGGACGCGTCGATTGTGCGCGGCCTGCAGCAGGCAAAGGCGAAGGGCTGACACTCATCAGCATGGATAGCGCATTCGATCAGTTGCCGGATGTGCTCTGGGTCAAACGCATGTTGCCCGCCGCAAGAATTATTTTCGGTAGCAACAATCGCGACGCGCAGGCGCAGATGTGCGCTCACGGCGCCGGCTTCGCAGTTCTGCCATGCCCCCTGGGCGATGCCGATGCGCGCCTCATGCGCTTCGATCTCGGCGAAGCACCGCCCGGGCGCGATGTATGGCTGGGCTATCACCGTGATCTCAAGCGTGTCGCGCGCTTGCGCGCCTTGCTGGATGAAACCATGGCAGCGCTAGGCGATGAACTTGATTGATTTTCGATGCAACTAACTGTCCTCCCCGCGCGCGCCATCGGATTGCACCAACGTGAAGCATAAGCAAGACTTTCGATAATCACGCCGTCATCCAAGCTCGATTTTTTGAGCGGCGCTACAATCCCGATGCCTCAAGGCTGACTGTTCCCCACACAGTCGCAACTTGCGATATCCGCGAAATCACATATAAGCCGGAGCCGCTCATGACCACGCTTTCCATCAACGGCCAGAACCACACGATCGATGCGCCGCCCGATATGCCATTGCTTTGGGTGTTGCGCGACATGGTAGGACTGACCGGCACGAAGTTCGGTTGCGGTATCGCGCAATGCGGCGCATGCACCGTTCATCTCGATGGCGCCGCCGTTCGTTCATGCGTCTTGCCGATTGCAGCCGTCGGCGATCGCAAGGTGACGACGATCGAAGGCATCGGCGAGACGCCTGCCGGCAAGAAAGTGCAGGCAGCATGGCGTCAACTCGATGTCGTGCAGTGCGGTTACTGTCAGTCCGGACAGGTCATGTCGGCAGCGGCATTGCTCTCGACCGTCCCCGATCCCAACGATTCCGATATCGATGCCGCGATGGCGGGCAACATCTGCCGCTGCGGTACCTATCACCGCATTCGCGCCGCCATCAAGCAGGCCGCGAAGGAGGCGTGACATGTCCCAGGGACTGATTGAAGCGGGACGTCACGCGGCTCGCGCCGGATTTTCGCGTCGCGCGTTTTTGAAGTTCGGCGTGACCGCGGGCGTCGCCGCGAGCGGTGGACTGCTCATCGGCTTCAGCTTGCCTGCTGCAAGCCAGGATCAAGGCAAAGGCAAGTCCGTGATCGGCGGCGATGGCGTGGAGACGCCGCAGGACGGCGTGTTCGCGCCGAATGCCTTCGTGCAGATCGACAAGAGCGGCAAGATCGTGCTCATCATGCCGAAGGTCGAAATGGGGCAGGGCGTCTATACGGCGTTGCCGATGCTGATCGCGGAAGAACTCGACGTGCCGCTCGAAAGCGTCACGATCGATCATGCGCCGCCCGACGAAAAGCTCTTTACGGACCCGCTATTGGGCGGTCAGTTGACGGGCGGCTCGACTTCCATTCGCTATGCATGGGAACCGATGCGTAAGGCCGGCGCGGCCGCTCGTATGATGCTCGTCGCGGCGGCTGCGCAACAATGGCAATGCGATGCCTCGTCGTGTCAGGCGCAAGGCGGCAAGGTGATGCATGCATCGGATAATCGCAGCGCGAGCTATGGCGATCTCGCCGAAGCAGCCGCGAAATTGCCCGTGCCGCAGGATATCAAGCTCAAGGACGCGAAGAACTTCAGGATCGTCGGCACGCCGGTGAAGCGTCTCGATTCGCCGGAAAAGATCGATGGCACCGCCATGTTCGGCCTGGACGTGCGCTTGCCCGACATGGTGTACGCGGCGATCGTGAATTGCCCGGTATTCGGCGGTACGCTCGCATCCGTCGACGATACCAATGCGAAAAAGATTCCCGGTGTGCGTCAGGTCGTCAAATTCGACAATGGCGTCGCGGTGATCGGCGATCATACGTGGGCCGCAAAACGAGGCGCGGCCGCATTGAAGATTCAATGGAACGAAGGCGCGAGCGCGAACGTATCGACGAAGCAGATCGTATCCGACATGGCGAACGCATCGCAACGCACGGGCGCGGTCGCGCGCAAGGAAGGCGATGTGAACAACGCGTTCTCAGGTGCGAAGACGCGCGTCGATGCCGTGTATATCCAGCCGTTTCTCGCGCACGCCACGATGGAGCCGATCAACTGCACGGTGCACGTGCGCTCCGACGGCTGCGATATCTGGCTCGGCACGCAAGTGCCCACGCGTATCCGCGATGCAGGCATGAAGGCGACCGGCTTGCCCGCGGAAAAGATCGTCGTGCATAACCATCTGCTCGGCGGCGGCTTCGGCAGGCGGCTCGAATTCGACATGGCCACGCAAGCGCTGAAGATCGGCAAGGCGCTCGGCGTGCCGGTCAAGGTGACATGGTCGCGCGAAGAAGATATCCAGCACGACATGTATCGCCCATGCTATTACGACAAGCTATCCGCGGGGCTCGATGCGAACGGCAAGCCGGTTGCATGGACGCATCGCATCGTCGGATCGTCGGTGCTTGCGCGCTTTGCGCCGCCCGCCGTCAAGGATGGCGTCGATCCCGACGCGGTGGAAGTGGCCTCCGATCTTCCCTATGAGCTGCCCAATCAGCTCGTCGATTACGTGCGCCTCGAACCGCATGACGTGCCGACCGCGTTCTGGCGCGGCGTGGGACCAACGCGCGGGACCTTCGTCGTGGAAAGCTTTATCGACGAACTGGCGGCGCAGGCGAAAGCCGATCCCGTCAAATACAGACGCGATCTGCTCGGCAAGTCCCCGCGCGCACGCAACGTGCTCGATGTCGCGACGCAGGCGGCGAGCTGGGGACAGCAAACCGTGCCGCAAGGGCAGGGACGCGGCGTGTCGGTGATGCACGCATTCGGCAGCTTCTTTTCGATCGTCGCGGATGTCGCCGTCGACAAGGATGGCGCGGTCAAGGTGAACCGCATCGTATGCGCGGTGGATTGCGGCATGGTCGTGAATCCCAACACGGTCGAAGCGCAAGTGCAGGGTGGCATCATCTTCGGCATCACGGCCGCGCTCTATAGCGAAATCACCATCAAGGACGGACGCGTCGAGCAAAGCAATTTCACCGACTATCGAATGCTGCGCATTCACGAAACGCCGCCGGTGGAAGTGCATATCGTCAAGAGCACCGAGGCGCCCGGCGGGATCGGCGAACCGGGCACGGCGGCGCTTGCGCCGGCCATCACCAATGCGATCTTTGCCGCGACGGGCAAGCGAATCAGGCAGTTACCCGTCGGCGATCAATTGCGTAGCGCTTGAGGAGGCCGTCATGAAAAATGCATTCAAGCCTCTCCTTGCGGTGCTGTGCGCTTTCATGTCGTCGGCGCAGGCAGCCGACGATGCGCTCGTCGCGCGCGGCGCGTATCTCGCCAAAGCCGGCGATTGCATCGCATGTCATTCGGCGCCACGCGGCAAACCGCTCGCGGGCGGTTTGCCGATGATGACGCCGTTGGGCGCGATCTATACGACCAATATCACGCCGGACCCCGATACCGGCATCGGCCGCTATACGGAAGAAGAATTTGCGCGCGCAATGCGTGAAGGCGTGGCGAAAGACGGCCACAATCTTTATCCGGCCATGCCTTATCCGTCGTATGCCAAGGTCAACGATGAAGACATGCATGCGCTCTACGCGTATTTCATGCAAGGCGTGACGCCGGTCAAACAGGCCAATCGCGAACCTGATATCAAATGGCCGCTCAATATGCGCTGGCCGCTGAAGCTCTGGAACGTGGTCTTTCTCGACAAGGGCGTGTATCAGAACAAGACTGGAAAAGATGTCGCCTGGAATCGCGGCGCTTATCTGATTCAGGGGCTCGGTCATTGCGGCTCGTGCCACACGCCACGTGGCATCGCGTTTCAGGAAAAAGGACTGGACGAAAGCAGCAGCGCGTTTCTGACGGGCGGCCTGCTCGACAACTGGTTCGCATCGAATCTGACGGGCGAACACAATACCGGGCTCGGGCGCTGGTCCGAACAGGACGTCGCGACTTTTCTCAAGACGGGCGCGAATACGCATGCGTCGGCATTCGGCTCGATGACGAGCGTCATCAACAACAGCACGCAGGAACTGACGGACGCCGATATCGCGGCGATGGCGCGTTACCTCAAATCACTCGCCGCAGCGGGCGGACATGGCGCGCCGTATTCCTACGATCCGAAGGCGACCAAGGTGTCACTGACACGCCCGGCCGCAACCGACTCGGGCGCACGCGTCTACACGGCGTACTGCATGCACTGCCACGGCGTGGACGGCCGCGGCTTCGCGCCGATGCTCGCGCCGCTCGCGGGCAATCCGAACGTGCTGGAAAAAGATGCGTCGTCGCTGATCAACGTCACGCTGAACGGCACCGAAGATCTCGTGCTGCATGGCGTGCCCGCGCCTTATCCGATGCCGCGCTATGCACCGGTGCTTAACGATCAGCAGATCGCCGACGTGCTGACGTTCGTTCGTGGCGCGTGGAACAACAACACGCCGGCTGTGCAGGTGGAGGACGTTTCGAAGATGCGCAAGGCAACACAGGCCGCACGCTGAACGACAGCATTCAGGAAGCGAAATCGATGACATCCAGATGAATCGAGCTGGATGGATGCGCAAGAAACTTTCGATGCACGCGCGCGCTGATGCGTTCATAGCCGTCGCTCAAGGCTTTGAGCAGGCGTTCATCGCTCGCGCCTGACGGCGCCCAGAAGCATTGCTCCAGCGCCTTGCGGGTGATATTGCATTGAATCGCCTGCTCGCGAGAGAAAGCGACGAAGCTGACGGAGGCGCGGTCCGCGGAAATGGTGGCGTGGATCGAGAGCTTGCTTGTCATGATTCGACAGAAGAAATACAGTTCGCTGGTTTTATTGTGTCAGAAATTGGCGAGTTCGCGCATCTTCGAATGAGCGTGAAACGTGCGCAAACGGCCAAAGCCGGGCGGTTGCACCCGTCGCGCGAAATGTCATACCTTTAAATCGAACGTTCGTTCTGACCAGTGCGGCGTTAAGCGATCGCTGACTACTTCAATCCCAAACTTTCGAATCTGCAGAGGTTGCACCACTGCCAACCGCCCGAGTGGGCGCGCCTGTTAAAGCTTGTCCAAGAAAAATCAAAAGAAAAGCATGCTCAGGTGTACTACTCTAGGAACGATCATCCGAAGCGGCGCGGCAGACCGGTCAGGAATCGGGTCATGCAGCGCATTCCCCGGAACTCCACCGGCAACGCCCACCCGGCTTCTGTTGCGGCGTGCGTTGCCGCCCGCAGGAGCGGAACATGAAGCATCCATCGTTGATGGATCCCTGGAGCCGTACCCTGGCAATGCTCGATAGCCGTTCGGGCCGCCCCTCGTCGGAAGCGAACGACGGACTTGCGCTGATGACCCGCTCGCTCGTGCGCAACGTACAAGGCAAGAGCGCCTGCGTCGGACCGACTGATGGGCATTGCGTCAATATCCGCGTACTGGAGCGGCTCAGCGACTCGACGCTCGCGCTATCGTGGCACGACCCGACGTCATTCAACTATTCGGAGCAGGTCTGGGCGCTTTGCACGGCGCGCAAGCGTGGAACATGCGCGTTGAGCGGGCAGGCGATCCGACGCGGACAGCCGGTGTATCGGCCGCGACGTGTCGGCAGTTCGGTGCCGCTCAATAGCGGGGCGATGATTCTCGCGCTGGCACTGACGCCTTCCGAAGATTAACCGGATCTCGTTTCCGACCGATCGATCGTGGACTTACATGACGCGTGCGCAATGCACGCGTCGAAGCGTTTGCTCGCCCGCTGAAAAGGTCACCCTGCGCGGTAGCGCGAATCGTCTGATGAGCGGGCAATAGAGCAGATGGCAGACATGATGTCCTGGAATAACGCGCTATTAACAAACTTATGGTATGCGCTGTCAAGAAAATCAAAGCTGCAGGACGTATTCTTTTTAACAAGAGTACTTAGCATTGACATTATCCATATAAGATCTGCGTGTGGCGCGAACCTGACGCGGATGCTGACTCATTAGACAAACGCTTTCGCGGCCCGCATGCCGGGTGCTTTGCGCCATGCGGATTTCTGCAGAATGATATGGGAGGACGAATGGCCACATTGGCGCAGCTGGAAAGCCAGATTCAGAAATTGCAGCGCCGCGCGGACGAATTGCGGGAGAGAAAGTCGGCAGAGGTGATTGCCAGGATACGGGCAATGATGGAGGAATTCGGCCTGACCATAGCCGATCTCGGAAAAGCCGGAATAGGAGCGGGGAAGAAACGCGGCCGTCCGGCCGGATCGAAGAATGGGTCGGGCTCGAAGAAAGGGGCAATCAAGTCCAGGCTACCGCCGAAATATCGTGACCCGGTATCGGGCGCCACGTGGAGCGGCCATGCGCGTCCGCCGGCATGGATCAAGAGCGCGCCTGATCGAAGCGTGTATCTGATCGATGGCGCGGCGAGTCAGATCGAAATAAAGGAAGGTCCTCGGAGGGGACGTGTAGCGTCGGCGTCGCGCGCTGCGGGCGGGAAGAGGGCGAACGGGATCGCGAGTGAGACTGGCCTGACGGCGACAAAGAAGCCAGCCCGTAAAAGCGCGCAGAGCGTGGCGGCCTGAACCCTTTGTGCCTTTGGCCTTCAGCCGAGCAACGGACTGCGCACGCGTGAGAAACCGCTTACGCGATCATAAGCGAGGCCAATCTGCAGCACGCCCAGATCGCCCTGCGTCGGGCCGATGATCTGGAGGCCCGCCGGCAAACCGTTCGCGTCAAAGCCAGCCGGGGCGCTCAATGCGGGCAGCGAGGCCATCGTCGCGGGAACGACTGTTTCCATCCAGCGGTGATAGGTATCCATCGCACGCCCGGCGATTGCATGAGGCCAGTCGAGTTCCGCATCGAATGGAAAGACCTGAGCCGAAGGCATGACCAGATAGTCGAAGCGCTCGAATAACGCATTGATCGCCTGATACCATGCCGCGCGATCGCGAACCGCACGCGAGACATCTTCGCCCGATAACTTCAATCCTCGTTCTATTTCCCATATCGCTTCGGGCTTGAGCAGCTTGCGTCTGGCAGCATCGCGATAGAGCGGCGCATTGGTGCCGGAGAACGTGAGGCTGCGCAAATCGATCCACGCATCCCACAGGCGTTCGAGGTCGAAGTCCACTTCGGCCGGCTCGACCGTGCAGCCCGCTGCTTCGAAGTGGCGCAGCGCCGAGGCATATGTGTCCATCAAACCCGTTTCGGTCGGCAGGCGTCCATTCAGATCGCCGAGCCAGCCGATACGCGTGCCGCGCAGATCGCGCTCGAGCGCGCTGGCGAAATCGGCGGGGTTATCGCTTCTGCGCGACAGCGGCGCGCGCGCATCGAAGCCCGCCTGCACGGACAATAGCAAGCCGAGATCAGGAATGTTTCGCGCGATCGGACCGGCTACGCTGAACTGCTGAAAGAACACGTCGTCGCTGGGCGCATAGGGCACGCAACCAGGCGTGGTGCGAAAACCGAAGACATTGTTGAATGCGGCGGGCGTGCGCAACGAACCCATCATGTCAGAGCCATCCGCGCACGGCAGCATGCGCAGCGCGACCGACACCGCCGCGCCGCCGCTGCTGCCGCCTGCCGAGCGCGACTGATCGAACGCATTGCGCGTGATGCCATACACCGGGTTATACGTGTGCCCGCCCAGACCGAACTCGGGCGAATTGGTGCGGCCGATGAATATCGCGCCCGCACGGCGCATGCGTTCGAAGACGATCGCATCGACCTGAGTGACTTCGCCCGCATAGATGGGCGAGCCTTTCGTCGTGACCATGCCGGCGACGGGCAGGATATCCTTGGGCGCTTGCGGAAAGCCGTGCAAGGGGCCGAGGCTTTCACCGCCGGATAACTGTGCATCGCGTTCAGCGGCGAGAGAAAGCAGTGCAGCGCGGTTGTGCATCGCGACGATCGCATTGACCGCCGGATTGATGGCATCGATGTGCGCGAGATACGCGTTCATCACTTCGACGCACGATACATCGCGCGCGTGAATGGCGCGCGAAAGCGCGACGGCGTCGAGTGAAACGATATCGTTGTTGGGCGAGGAGGCGGTCATGGTTTCGTGAATGGACGAACAGATTCAGCGATGAAACTCGGGAAGCACATGGGCGGCGACTTCTTCGATGATATCGCGCGCCGGGCGTCGTTCCGACGTGATGTTGAGCGTGACATGATGCGTGCCGCTTTCGCGCATATCACGCAGAACCGCGATGAGCGCACGACGCCCTGTGCGATAACCAAGGGCGAGATCGGTTGCAGGTTCGTCGGCATCCTTGCTGAGATCGAGCCGCATGGCGACGCCGAAGGCGCGAAACGCGCCGGATGCAGCGCGTTCGACCGCCGCGCGCCACATGCTGTAGCGGCCGCGTTGCGCCTGCGGCTCGCGATGGTAAGTCATCCAGCCGAGCGAATGTCGTGCAATCCAGTCGACGCTCTGGCCACCCGAACCCACGGCGAGCATGGGAATGGATGCATGCTGGCGCGGCAACAGATAGAACGCTGGCGCGCCTTCAGGCGCGCTATCGGGAATCACGCGCGAGGGCAATGTAACGGCCGCCGCGAGCGTGTCCCAGTGCTCACGATAGATATCACGCCGCGCATCGGGATCGCGCCCGAACGCGGCATATTCAGGCGGGCGGTCGCCTGAACCGAGACCGAGAATGAAGCGTCCCTGAGACAGCGTAGCGACGGAGATCGCGCCCTTCGCGACGTGAAGCGGATGTCTGAGCGTCGACACGATCGCGCCGCTGATGAGCGCGATGCGTTCCGTATTCGATGCAAGCGCGCCGAGCAGCACCCAGGGATCGAGATGTCCGACCGGATCGGGATAGTCGATGCTGTTGAGCGGCACATCGCGGACCCAGAGCGCGCGAAAGCCGAGTCGATCGGCGAGTCGCGCAATGGCGATCTGCTCGTTGAAATCGACGACGCTCTGATTGTCGCCCGTAATCGGCAATGTTATGCCGATGGATAGCTTGCCTTCTGCAAACACGATATCCGCGATGGAAGACGAAGCCGGAGTGTTATCGCTTGCAGTCATGACGTTTGCCGATGAGCATTGCGCGCTTGCCGCCGAATCCCCTGACCTTGCGATAGTCGAATCCGCTTTCCCTGAGCGCGCGTTTGACATCGCCCGCGCTGGTATAAGTGGCGAAGGTCGCATCGTCTCTGGCGATGCGTGCGAGCGACGCGAAGATGCCCGGCGTCCACATGTCCGGGTTCCTGGCGGGCGCGAAGCCATCGAGATAGATCGCGTCCGCTGCGATGCCTTCATCGGCGAGGTGAGACAGGCGGTCTGTCGCATCACCGAGAACGAGCGTCAGTGTGAGCGCGCCGGCATCGAATGCGAGCCTGTGCGAGCCCGGCTCGAGCGGTGGCCATGCTGACGCGAGCGCATCGGCGAGCGGTGCGATGGCGTCGTCGTCGAGGATCGCTGCATGCGCTGCGCGCAAATCGTGCGCGCTGAACGGATGCTTTTCTATCGACACGAATTCGAGTGTCTGTGCGCGATGCGCGTCGTCTCGCCACGCCGCCCATGTCGCAAGGAAATTGACGCCCATGCCGAAGCCGGTTTCGAGCACGGTGAAGCGCGGGCGTGAGCGCCAGCGCTCGGGCAGGCCGTTGCCGTTCAGAAAGACGTGCCACGCCTGAGCCAGCGCGCCCGCCGCGCTGTGATAGATATCGTCGTGTCGCGGCGAGTACGGCGTTCCATCATCGCGAAACACGAGCGGTGCCGAGATGAGCGGCTCATCCATGATTCAGGCATCGGACGACGATTCATCGAGTGTCATGCCCAGTTCGCTCGCCATGCGCCGAACCATCGCGCGCAATTGCGTGACTTCGTGGGCAAGACGCTTCTGCTCGGATTTCAATGCTTCGAATTCGGAAAGCGAAAAGGATTCGCCGCCTTGTGTCTCGCGAAGCGGGAGATCGCTTACGCTCACTTCTCCGCAAAGCAGATGGGCCCAGCGGCTTTCACGCTCGCCGGGTGTGCGCGACAGTTTCACGACGCGCGGCGGATCGTTGTCGGCGAGTTCGTCGAGAAAGCTTTCGACCGATGATATGTCCGCAAAAGAGTGCAGCCTCGCGCTGTTCGCGCGCAGTTCCGCCGCCGTCTGCGGACCGCGCAGAAACAGCGTCGCGAGCAATGCAACCGACTGGCTCGGCACGCCGAGCACGCGATTCACGTTATGCTCGAAGCGCGGCACGCGGCTGCTGCTTCCTTCGATGATCAGGCTCAGGCGCTTCAGGCCATCGATCGTTGTCAGCACTTCGTCCTCGCTGACGCTCATCACGGGCGAGCGCGCCGTCTTCTGATTGCAGCCCGAAGTAAGGGAATTCAGCGAAAGAGGATACGTGTCCGGCACGGTATGCTGTTTCTCGACGAGGACGCCGAGCACGCGGGCTTCCAGCGGTGTGAGTTCGCGTAGCGGGGGACGAGGCGAGGTTGCGGACGGCGTGTTCATAGGCGTGAGAAACGTGCTGTAAGGCGTCTATCATACCGGCGGCGCGAGGGTTGCCGGTATTTCGCGCACCGTCATGCAGCATCTGCCGGAGAAAAGCGCGCGCTGTTTTGGTGCATCGGTATGACAATGCGCGGTCAGGACACAGGGTCATCAAGGAGGCGAACCGTTTAGAACATTGGCATTGAAGTTGCTTTTGGTCGTTTGGCACTGGGCTGCCCGCGCAATCGATGCTCCACTCGAAATGGTGGAAGAGCATCGCGCTTCGAGGTTGCCTAACGACGTTTCGGCATGATCGGATACGTCGCGTCTTTCGGGCTATTCAAGCGTCTTGCGAGTGCAACCAGAAACAGAGCGAAGGGGAATCGCCACCCTTATGCACTTCATATTGGAAGACCGGCTATGACGCAAGCATTCTTCAACGAGATGTTCGAGCGCAGTGATCTTGAGGCGCACGGCGTGCCGGCGGCGGCATTTCGCGGCGTCGGCGATCCGCGCACGCATTACCGCGATTTCATGGTCTGGCTCGCCGCGCAAAGCGAGCAGCAGATCGACATCAAGCGTGCGCAGGCGGACCTCAACTTCAGACGCGTCGGCATAACATTCGCGGTGTACGGTACCAGCGATCTCCCGGGCATCATCCCGGAGCGCACGATTCCCTTCGACGTCATTCCACGCATCTTTCCGGCCGACGAATGGCGCGCATTGGAACGCGGTCTGCGGCAACGCGTGAACGCGCTCAATCGCTTCATCCACGATATCTATCACGAGCAGGACATCATTCGCGCGGGCATCATTCCGGAGGCGCAGATTCTCGGCAACGCACAATATCGTCCGCAAATGCGCGGCGTGAGCGTCGCGCGCGATATCTACGCGCATATCGCGGGCATCGATATCGTGCGCGCCGGACAGGGCGAGTTCTATGTGCTGGAGGATAACTTGCGCGTGCCATCGGGCGTTTCGTACATGCTCGAAAACCGCAAGATGATGATGCGCCTCTTTCCCGACCTGTTCGCGCGCAATCGCGTCGCGCCGGTCGCGCATTATCCTGACTTGCTCCTCGACACCTTGCGCGCGGCCGCGCCTGCTTCGGTGGAAAACCCCACCATCGTCGTCATGACGCCGGGCATGTATAACTCGGCCTATTTCGAGCACGCGTTTCTCGCGCAGCAGATGGGCGTCGAGCTCGTCGAAGGACAGGACTGCTTCGTCGAGAACGATTATCTATATATGCGCACGACGCAGGGGCCGCAGCGTGTGGATGTGATCTATCGCCGCATCGACGACGATTTTCTCGATCCGGACGTGTTCCGCGCGGACTCGGCGCTCGGCGTGCCCGGTTTGATCGGCGCGTATCGCGCGGGCAATGTCTCGCTGTGCAATGCAGTGGGCACGGGCATCGCCGACGATAAATCGATCTATCCCTACGTGCCGGACATGGTGCGTTTCTATCTCGGCGAAGAGCCGATTCTCAACAACGTGCCGACGTGGATGTGCCGCAAGCCCGACGATCTCGCCTATGTGCTCGATCATCTGCCCGAACTCGTCGTGAAGGAAACGCATGGCGCGGGCGGTTACGGCATGCTGGTCGGTCCGGCGTCGACCGCCGCGCAGATAGCGGAATTCCGGGCGGTGCTCGAAGCGCATCCGGAGAAATACATCGCGCAACCAACGCTTGCGCTGTCCACGTGTCCGACCTATGTGGAAGCGGGCATAGCGCCGCGTCATATCGATCTGCGCCCGTTCGTGCTGTCCGGTACCGAAGTACGCATGGTGCCGGGCGGTCTGACGCGCGTCGCGTTGCGGGAGGGTTCGCTCGTCGTGAATTCGTCGCAAGGCGGCGGCACGAAAGATACGTGGGTGTTGGAACGCTGAGGAGCATTCCTGAAGAAAGCGCCGAGCCACCGAAGACAACGATAAACAAACGGGAACACCATGCTGAGCCGTACCGCGGATCATCTCTTCTGGATGGCGCGCTATACCGAGCGCGCCGAAAACACCGCCCGGATGCTCGATGCGAACTATCAGCTTTCGCTGCTGCCGCAATCCGATGAATACGCGGAACTCGGCTGGCGCGCGATGCTGTCGATATCGGAACTGAGCGGCATCTATTCCGCCGCGCATCACGGTATGAAAAGCCGTGAGGTGATCGACTTCATGGCGCGCGATATGACCAATCCGTCGTCGATCGCCAGTTGTCTGCGCGCCGCGCGCGAAAATGCGCGGGCCGTGCGAAGCTCGACCAACAGCGAGCTATGGGAATCGCTCAATACGACCTGGCTCGACTGTCAGCGCATGCTGGCCGACGGCATACTCGAACGCGAGCCCTATACGTTCTTCGAATGGGTGAAGTTCCGCTCGCATCTGTCGCGCGGCGTCCAGCTCGGCACGCTCGTCAAGGATGACGCGTTCTACTTCATGCGTCTCGGGACTTTCATCGAACGCGCGGACAATACGGCGCGCATTCTCGACGTGAAGTTCGAAATGATGGAGCAGCGCGCCGATACCTCCGCACAACCGTTCGATTATCACCATTGGGTTGCGGTGCTGGGCTCGGTATCGGGGCTCGAAGTGTATCGCCGCGTGTATCGGGATGTGATTACGCCCGAACGTGTCGCGGGCCTGCTGATCCTGTACGGCGAATGGCCGCGTTCGCTTGCGGCGAGCATCGCCGAAGTGGAGCAACTGATCGGTCAAGTCAAGAAAGGGCGCGACACCGAAGCGGCGAAACTTGCGGCGCAAATGAGTTCGGAATTGCAGAACGGACGTATCGGGGAAATCCTGCGCGGCGGATTGCACGCCTATCTCGTGAATTTCCTCGCGCGCGTGAACGACCTGGCGAGTAGCGTGAGCCGCGAGTTTCTGCTGCCGATCGAGCCGGAAGAACCGGCGGCGCCGGAGCAGCCGCCGCCTCAATCGCAGACGCAGACTCAAACTCAAACGCAAGGCAAGGACTGAAAGCGTGCCGTTAACGCTTGGCCGCTGCCGCGACGACGCGATGCACGAAGCGAAGCTTGTCGATGACCGCGGGCGCGAGCGTGAACGGATAACCGTCCGGCATGCCGAGGCTGCGATTCAAGCTGTTCAACACATAGGTGAGCGGAAACCAGCGTTTCATCAGGTTATCGAAAGTGGTTTCCTCGACCGGAGTCTGGTCGGTGAGCGTGGGTTCGTGCGGGCTGTCGGGCACGAGCACGAGGCCGCACGACACAGCAGTATCGAGCGTATCGACGATATGCAGGTAATGCGCCCAGGTTTCCGCCCAGTCTTCCCAAGGATGCATCGTGGCATAGCTGCTGATGAAGTTGTTCTCCCACTGCGCGGGCGGACCTTCCTGGTAGTGACGATCGAGCGCGGCGGCGTAGTCGGCCTGTTCGTCGCCGAATGCGGTGCGAAACGGGGCGATGCGTGCCGTATCGGCGATCAGGCGGTCGAAGAAGTAGTGCCCGGATTCATGGCGGAAATGGCCGAGCAGCGTGCGATACGGCTCGTGCAGCGCGGAACGTGTCTTCTCGCGATGCGCGTCGTCGGCCTCGGCAATGTTGAGCGTGATGATGCCGTTGTTATGACCCGTCATCACACCGTGGCCCTGCGCATCGCCTTCGAGAAACTGAAATTCGAGGCCGCGTTCGGGATCGTCCTGACGCGACTGTATCGGCAGGCCCAGTTCCGCGAACGTATAGAGGAGGCGCCGCTTGGCGGCTTCGATGCGATACCAGTAGAGGCGGTTCTCGGGATTCGAGAGGTTGGGAATGGTGCTCGTCAGTTCGCACGAACAACAGAGCGTCTCGGGCGTATCCGGTTCGGGCGCGGGAACGACCCAGTTGCAGACGTTTTCGACGGCGTAGTTGTGGCACGGCCGATAGACCAGATTCTCCGCGAGCGGATGAAGGCTGCGCCAGCGGCCGTCATCGGTCTCTTCGAACGCGCTGATCTGATTGATCTCGGGCACGTAGCCGAGGCGTGCGCCGCAGTTCTCGCAATGCGTGTTTTCGAAGAACACCAGCTGGTTGCAACGGTTGCAGTGAAAGGTCTTCATCGTGTGGCCGGCAGAAGGGATATGGCGCGACGGTCATGCGCGCGCGGTTGGGGGTGCAGTCGCAAACATCGTGCCGTGAACTGACGGTATTTTCATGGCAGGCATGAATTACGTAGCAGCGCGTGTCGCGCGCACGGCGTCATTTGAACAAAGGAGTCTGGTGTGTCCATTCGTGTCGCGTTGAACCATGTCACGCATTATCGCTATGACCGGCTCGTCGGTCTTTCGCCGCAAGTCGTACGCTTGCGGCCCGCGCCGCATTGCCGCACGCCGATCGTGTCGTATTCGATGCGCGTCGAACCCGAGGATCACTTCATCAACTGGCAGCAGGACGCGTTCGCGAACTATCAGGCGCGCCTCGTGTTTCCCGAGAAAACGCGCGAACTCAAGGTGACGATCGATCTCGTCGCCGAAATGGCCGTGTATAACCCGTTCGATTTTTTTCTCGAACCTTCTGCCGAAAAATTTCCATTTGCGTATGCGCCCGAGTTGCTGCACGACCTCGCGCCATACATGGTCAAGCGCGAACCGACACCGCGTTTTGCTGCATTCGTCGAACGTATCGACAGGACGCCGCTTGCCACGATGGATTTCCTCGTCGGACTCAATCAGCGGCTGGCGCAAGAGATCCGCTATCTGATTCGCATGGAGCCGGGCGTGCAAACGCCGGAGGAGACGCTCGAAAGCGCGGCGGGATCGTGCCGCGACTCGGGCTGGCTGCTCGTCGAAACGTTGCGCCATCTCGGTCTCGCCGCGCGCTTCGTGTCCGGCTATCTGCTGCAACTCGCGCCGGATACCAAATCGCTCGATGGCCCGAGCGGCACCGAGGTGGACTTTACCGATCTGCACGCGTGGTGCGAGGTGTTTCTGCCGGGCGCGGGCTGGATCGGCTTCGATCCGACGTCGGGCCTGCTCGCGGGCGAGGGACACATACCGGTCGCATGCACGCCTGAGCCGGACAGCGCGGCGCCGGTCTCCGGCGCGGTAGACAAGTGCGAAGTCGAATTCGAGCACACGATGTCGATCCAGCGCGTGCTCGAAACACCGCGCGTCACGAAGCCCTACAGCGAGGAAGACTGGAGCGCGGTGCTGCGCATGGGCGAGCAGGTGGATGCGCAACTGGTCGCAGCGGACGTGCGCCTCACGATGGGCGGCGAGCCGACCTATGTGGCGGTGCGCGATCGCGACGCGCCCGAATGGAACACCGACGCCCTCGGGCCGACCAAGCGCGCATACGCCGTATCGCTGATGGACAAGCTGCGCGCGCAATACGGCACGGGCGGCTTTCTGCATATCGGGCAGGGCAAGTGGTATCCGGGCGAGCAGTTGCCGCGCTGGGCGCTGTCGCTTTTGTGGCGCGCGGACGGCGAGCCGTGCTGGCACGATCCGGCGCTTTTCGCGGACGAGCGCCAGCCCGCGTCGTATACCGCCGATGACGCCGCGCGCTTCATCAGCCATCTCGCGGGCAAGCTGTCTCTGGATTCAAAATACATTCAACCGGGATACGAGGACACCTGGTACTACCTGTGGCGCGAGCGCCGCTTGCCGGTGAACGTCGATCCGTTCGATTCGCGCCTCAGTGACGAACTGGAACGCGCCCGTCTGCGCCGCGTGTTCGATGCGGGCCTGTCGTCCGTGACCGGCTACGCGCTGCCGATCGCGCGCGAAGAAGGCCACGGCCCGGACTCCGGCCGCTGGGTGAGCGGGCCGTGGTTCTTCCGCGACGAGCGCATGTACCTGGTTCCGGGCGATTCGCCGATGGGCTACCGGGTGCCGCTCGATTCGCTGCCGTGGGTGTCGGAGGGCGATTACCCCTGGCAGCACGCGCACGATCCGTTCGCGCCGTCCGCGCCGTTGCGCACCGCGACTGAATTACGCATGCAATATGCGGATCTGGATGTTGAATCACGCATGCAAAACGCCGATACGGGCGGAACGCAGCGCGGCGCCACGGGAACGGCGGCAGCGCGGGAGCGTAGACCCGAGCGTGGCGAGTCGGCCGGCTGGATCGCGCGTATCGCGCTGTGCGTGGAAGCGCGCGACCCCGCGCGCGCGGCCGGTCCCGAAGCGGAAGCCGACGCCCGCGAGAAACACGGCACCGGCAACAAGCTCATCCACGTGTTCATGCCGCCGCTCACCGAACTCGATGACTATCTCGATCTGCTGAGCGCCGTCGAAGCGACCGCCGCCGATCTGCAGATTCCGGTGATCGTCGAAGGCTATCCGCCGCCGCGCGATCCGCGTCTCAAGGTGCTGCAAGTCACGCCCGACCCCGGCGTGATCGAAGTGAATATCCATCCGGCGGCGAACTGGAACGATCTCGTCGAGCACACGGAGTTTCTCTATGGCGCGGCCCACGAGTCCTATCTGAGCCCGGAGAAGTTCATGCTCGATGGCCGTCACACCGGCACGGGCGGCGGCAATCATTTCGTGCTCGGCGGCGCGACGCCTGCGGACAGCCCGTTCCTGCGACGCCCCGATCTGCTCGCGAGCCTGATCGCGTACTGGCATAACCATCCGTCGTTGTCGATGCTGTTCTCGGGACTCTTCATTGGTCCGACGAGCCAGGCCCCGCGTGTCGACGAGGCGCGCAATGATCAGATCTACGAGCTGGAGATCGCGTTTGGCGAATTGCAGCGTCAACTCGATCTGCTGGGCGGGCGCGGCAATGCGACCGTGCCGCCGTGGCTCATCGACCGCATTCTGCGCAACATCCTGATCGATGTGACCGGCAACACGCATCGCGCGGAGTTCTGTATCGACAAGCTGTACTCGCCCGATGGCCCCACGGGCCGCCTGGGTCTGCTCGAACTGCGCGGCTTCGAAATGCCGCCGCATGCGCGCATGAGTCTCGTGCAACAGTTGCTGCTGCGGGCGCTCGTCGCGCGATTCTGGGAGACGCCCTATACCGCGCGCCTCACGCGCTGGGGCACGGAACTGCATGACCGCTTCATGCTCGGCACCTTCGTGCAGATGGATTTCGACGACGTGCTCGCCGAGTTGCGCGAGGCAGGCTTCGCGTTCGAACGAAGCTGGTTCGCACCGCACTTCGAATTCCGCTTTCCGCTCGTCGGCGCTTACGATACGAATGGCATTGCGCTCACCGTGCGCCACGCGCTGGAGCCGTGGCATGTGATGGGCGAAGAGGGCGCGATCGGCGGCACGGTGCGTTTCGTCGATTCGTCCGTCGAACGGCTCGAAGTGCGCGCGCTCGGACTGAACGGCAATCGTCATGTGGTGACGGTGAACGGCCGGGCCTTGCCGTTGCAGCCGACCGGGCGCGTGAGCGAATACGTCGCGGGCGTGCGCTTTCGCGCGTGGTCGCAGGCGGCGTCGCTGCATCCGACCATCGACGCTCATGCGCCCCTTACGTTCGATATCGTCGATACATGGACGGGGCGCGCGATCGGCGGATGCCAGTATCACGTCGCGCATCCGGGCGGGCGCAACTATCAGACCTTCCCGGTCAACGCCTATGAAGCGGAAAGCCGTCGACGCTCGCGCTTCTTCGCGACGGGTCACACGCCCGGCGCGATGGAGGTCGAAAGCCGCGAACGCAGCATCGAATTTCCGTTCACGCTCGACCTGCGCTATCGTTGAAGACAATCATCATTCGAATAAAGAACAGAGACGACATTGGCTTATCAATCGAGCTTGCCCTTCGATATCACCGCCGCACGCGTCGATGCGCTTGCGCTGCTGCGCACGCTGCCGGCGCGCGAAGGGCATTGGGACGAACTGCGCGATGCGTCCGGCCAGTTGCGCGAGCCGTGGCGGCAGTTCTTCGAACTGCTCGGCGAGCAAGGCATCGCGCGGCTCGATGATGGTGTCGCCGCCGTCGCGCAGCAGGTGCGCGACAATGACATCACCTACAACGTGTACGCCGATAACGGCAAGCCGCGCGCGTGGTCGCTCGATCTCTTGCCGCTCATCATCGACGAGCAAGAGTGGGCGGTGATCGAACGCGGCGTCGCGCAGCGCGCGCGCCTGATGGAAGCGATCGTCGCCGATGTCTATGGCCCGCAGACCTTGCTGCATCGCGGGCTCCTGCCGGGCGCGCTCGTGTTCGGCCATCCCGGCTACCTGCGCGCGGTGAAGGGTTTCATGCCGCCTTTCGGCCGCTTCCTGCAGATCGTCGCGGTGGATCTCGCGCGTGCGCCGTCGGGCGCGTGGACGGTCATTGCGCATCGCACCGAGGTGCCTTCAGGGCTGGGCTATGCGCTGGAAAACCGCCTGATCGTCGCGAGCCTGTTCGCCGATCCATTCCGCGCGATGCGTGTGAGCCGGCTCGCCGCGACCTATTCGCAACTCATCGCGACCATTGCGCAAGCGGCGCGAGCGACGATGCGCGATGACGAGGGCGGCCGCGGCGGTGCATCGAACGATGCGCCGCATATCGCGTTGCTGAGTCCCGGTCCATTCAGCGAGACCTGGTTCGAGCATGTGTTTCTCGCGCGCTATCTCGGCGTCACGCTCGTCGAAGGCAAGGATCTCACGGTGCGCCACGACAAGCTCTATCTCAAGACGCTGGCCGGTTTGTCGCGCGTGCATGCGGTATTGCGGCGTCTCGACGATGCGTTCTGCGATCCCGTCGAGTTGCGCGCGGATTCGACCATCGGCGTACCGGGCTTATTGCAGGTGATGCGCGCGGGCAACGTGATGGTCTCCAACGTGCCGGGCGCGGGCTTCACCGAAACGCCCGCGCTCAATGCGTTCCTGCCGGGTATCGCGCAAGCGCTGCTCGATGAACCCCTCGAATTGCCGACCGTGCCGACATGGTGGTGCGGCGAGGAAGCGGCGCGGCGCGAGCTTTTCGACAATGTCGACAGCGCGCTGATTGCACCGACGTGGCCCGGTGCGCAGGCCGATCAGGCGCCGGGCATCGACGCGGGCGTGCAGCAGATCGCAGCGTGGCGCGAGCGCATCGAGCGCGCGCCGGATGTCTTCACGGTGCAGGAGAATCTGCCGTTTGCCACGGCGCCGCGTTTTCATGACGGCGCGCTCGGCTCGCGTCCGTGCGTGCTGCGCGCCTACGCCATCGCCAACATCGACGGAAGCTGGAGCGTGATGCCCGGCGGTTTCACGCGGCTCGCGGCCGACAAGCGCGCGACCGTGTCGATGCAGTTCGGCGGCAGTAGCGTCGATACCTGGGTGATGTCGAGCCAGCCCGGCGGCGCGGTCTCGCTGCGTCCCACGCCGATCAAACCGGGCGACCTGCGCAAGCATCGCACCGTGTCGAGCCGTGCGGCGGAAAACCTCTTCTGGGCAGGGCGATACGGCGAGCGCGCGGAAAACAACGTGCGGCTGTGCCGGCTCCTGCTCGGAATGCTCGACGGCAGTGACGCCGAAGAACTCTTCCCGACACTGGTCGAACTTGCCTCGCAATGCGAACTGATTCCATCGGTCGATACGCTCGCACGCAGCACGTCGCAGGCGTTCGAGCGCGCGCTCGTCGCGGGACTGCCGGAATCGAGCAGGGCGACGAGCATCGGCGGCAATCTCGCGGATCAGGTGCGCGCGTGCGGTGAAATACGCGACCGGCTTTCGACGGATCACTGGCGCACGATTCTCGCGTCGCGCAACGACTTTCGCGACGCGCTCGCCGCTACCGGCGTCGAAGTCGGGACGGGCATCGGCCGCGATTACGATCGACTGATGCTCACGAGCGCGCTCGAACATCTCGCGACGCAGCTTTGCGCGATCAGCGGCGCGCAGGGCGACCGCATGACGCGCGACGAAGCGTGGCGGCTTCTGTTCATCGGGCGGCACATCGAACGCGTCGCGACGATGGCCGCGTTTCTGCGCGTGGTCGCCGAGCGCGGCACGCTCGCATCGCCCGCGGGCTTCGATCTGCTTCTGCAGCTTTTCGACAGCACGCTCACGTATCGATCGCTTTATCCGGGCAGGCTGGAAGTGCCGGCGCTGATCGATCTGATCGTCGTGGATCAAACCAATCCACGCGGGCTCTATGGCGTGTACGCGCGCCTGCGCACGAAGCTCGACGAGATCGCTGCGGCAGCGGGCGGCACGCGTCGCGCGCAGGCGATGCGTTTCTCGGATCTGCTGGTTCACGCCGATGCGTTGCCGGACCTGACTGCCCTGTGCGACACACGCGAGGATGGCCGTCATGATGCGCTGATCGTGCTCTGCGACCGGCTCATCGCATCGGTGGGCGCGGCCTCGAATGAAGTGAGCGCGCGCTATTTCAGCCACGCGAACACGCCCGCCGCGCAGGTGTCGTCATGAGTCTCGGTCTGAACGACACGGTGCTCGCGGTCACGCATCGCACGACATATCGCTATTCCACGCCGGTCGAGATCGCGCAGCATCTCGCTACGATTCGTCCGCTGCATTGTCCGTGGCAGCAGGTCATCTCGCATACGGAGCGTATCGAGCCGGTTCCGTCGTACGTGCATAGCCGCGTCGATGCATTCGGCAACGACGTGCTGTACTTCTCGCTCGATGCGCCGCACGAGCGCCTCTCGATGACGAGCGAAACCACCGTGCGCCTGACGCCGCGCTGGAGCGCTCTCGACGCGGACACCACGCCGCCGTGGGAGGAAGTCGCGCAACGGCTGCGCTATCGCGCGGGTGGCCCGTTCTATCCGGAGAGCGAGTTTTGTTATGCGTCGCCCAATATTTCGGTCGATCATGAACTGCGCGAGTATGCGCGGATGAGCTTCGGCGCGGACACGCCGCTCGTTGCGGGCGCGATCGATCTGATGCACCGCATTCACGAGGACTTCGAGTATCGGCCGTCGGCCACCACGGTCGATACGCCTGCATCCCGTGCGTTCGAATTGCGTCATGGCGTGTGTCAGGACTTCTCGCAGGTGATGATCGGTTGCCTGCGTGCGCTGGGGCTGCCGGCGCGCTATGTGAGCGGCTATCTGCGCAACGATCCGCCGCCGGGACATGCGCGGCTCATCGGGGCGGATGCGTCGCATGCGTGGGTATCGGTGCATTGTCCGCAGAGCGGATGGATCGATCTCGATCCGACTAATGATGTGCTTGCGGATCTGGATCATGTCACGCTCGCGACGGGGCGCGATTACAGCGATGTTTCGCTATTGCGCGGGATGATTCTCGGCGGCGGGGCGCATCATGTGGATGTCGCGGTGAATGTGCTGGCGCTTTGAATGCCCCGCTTGCGAGGCGAAAGACAGCACTCGAAAAAGCGCGCAGCGCGATGCTGAGTTAATGTCTCAGCTTTCGCCGTTCATGCGCTCGCGCATGTCCTTTCGTTTTGCAAGGAGACTCACACGATGGATTACGTGAAACTGGGCTCGACCGGCCTCGACGTGTCGCGCCTCTGTCTTGGCTGCATGACCTTCGGCGTGCCCGATCGCGGCACGCATCCGTGGACGCTCGATGAAGAAAAGAGCCGCCCGCTCATCAAGCAGGCGCTCGAAGCCGGAATCAATTTCTTCGATACGGCCAATACCTATTCCGACGGCACGTCGGAGGAAATCGTCGGACGCGCGTTGCGCGACTTCACGAAGCGGGACGATATCGTGATTGCGACGAAAGTCTTCAATCGCATGCGTCCCGGTCCGAATGGCGCGGGGCTTTCGCGCAAGGCGATCTTCAACGAGATCGATAACAGCCTGAAGCGTCTGGGCACCGATTACGTCGATCTGTATCAGATTCACCGCTGGGACTACGAGACACCGATTGAGGAAACGCTCGAAGCGCTGCACGATGTCGTGAAGGCGGGCAAGGCGCGGTATATCGGTGCGTCGTCGATGTATGCGTGGCAGTTCAGCAAGGCGCTCTATATGTCGCGCGCGCATGGATGGACCGAATTCAGGACGATGCAGAATCATTTGAATCTGCTTTATCGCGAGGAGGAACGGGAGATGATGCCGCTTTGCAAGGACCAGGGCGTCGGTATGCTGCCGTGGAGTCCGCTTGCCCGCGGACGCCTCACGCGCGACTGGGATGCGACGAGCGCGCGGCAAGAGTCGGATCAGTTCGGCAGCACGCTCTATCGTACCGACGATGCCGACCGCGCGGTCGTCGAAGCCGTTGCGGCGGTAGCGAACGCGCGCGGCGTGCCGCGTGCGCAGGTGGCGCTGGCATGGGTCGCGCAGAAGGCGCCTGTCACCGCACCGATCATCGGCGCATCGAAGCCGAATCATCTGAGCGATGCGGTTGCGGCGTTGTCGTTGAATCTCACGGCGGAAGAGGTTGCGCAGCTCGAAGCGCCGTATGTGCCGCATGCGGTCGCCGGCTTCAAATGAAGCAGTATTGAGCGCGAGGAGCAGGCGAAAGCGCGCGGATCACAATTGCGATTCGATCGGCAGAATCCCAAGCATCCAGATTCCCGCGCGCTTCCACGCGGACACACCCGGCTCACTATCCAGCTCGGTCGTGTTGCCGTTGGCATCGGTATCGACCCACACCATGCGCGTGGCACCGCTGGCGTCCTTACGTAGCTCGACACGCCACGCGATGCGATCGATATTCGCGCCGATACCATCCGCCACTTCGACAGCCGCAGCCGCGCTCTCGCAATACACGCCGATCTCCGTATTCAACTGCACGGAGCGCGGGTCCAGATTCATCGAGCCGATGAAGATGCGCTTGCGGTCGAACACATAAGTCTTCGCATGCAGCGACGCCTTCGATGATCCGAACGTCGACTTCTTCGTGCTCTTGTCGTCATTGGCCGATGCGACCGGCTTCAGTTCATACAGCCGCACACCCGCTTCGAGCATATCCTTGCGATAACGCTGATAACCCGCATGCACGGCGGCGACATCGGTAGCCGCGAGCGAATTCGTCAGCACGGTCACGCGCACGCCGCGCGATGTCATCGAGCGCAGCCATTGCACGCCTTCCTTGCGGGGCACGAAGTAGGGCGACACGATCAGCATCTCCTTGTCGGGATCGAGATCCAACGCCTTGATCTGCGACATCAGATGGCCTTCCGTGTCATCCGGCGCGCGCGTGATCTTCGCGGGATCGTCGTAAAGCAGGATCGCCTTGCCCCACGAGAATTCGGTGTCGTGCTGCTGGATGACATTGGCGAGACGTTCACGCACTTGCGCGACATAAGGCGAATGCTGCTCCGACAATAAATACGCATCGAGCTTCTCGCGATAACCCGCGAGCGAGCCGGGATCGGCCTGACGCCGCATCAGGTTCTCAATCGGATAGGCCGCGTCCGAGTGCCAGTACATATCGAACGCGCTCGATACTTCGCGCACGACAGGGCCATGCACGAGCACATCGAGATCGCCGAACGCAACCGTGCTCGACGCGCCGAAGTACTCATCGCCGATATTGCGCCCGCCGAGAATCGCGGCCTGATTGTCCGCGATGAGCGCCTTGTTGTGCATGCGCCGATTCACGCGAAAGAATTCGGCCGCGGAACCGAGCTTCTTGAACGTGCGGTTCGCCACGGGATTGAACAGCCGCACCTGCACGTTCGGATGCGATGCGAGCGCGAGCAGGAACTGGTCATCGGCATTGGTGCCGAGATCGTCGAGCAGAAGACGCACGCGCACGCCGCGATCGGCGGCGCGCATGACCGATGCGGCCATTTCGCGACCCGTCAGATCGTCGTGCCAGATGTAGTACTGGAGATCGAGCGTGCGCTGCGCGTTTTCACTGAGTATCACCCGGGCGATGAGCGCGTCCATGCCGTTGGACAGCAGGTGAAACGCGTTGTCGCCGGGATGCGCGGCTTCGCTTGCGACAAACGCAGTGCCGAGGCGCGTGTTCGCCGTATCGGTCAGGGCGTGAGTTTCCATGCGTCCGGTTTGCGGTGGAAGGCTGGCGCACGCCGTCATCATCAGCGTCAGCGCAACGGCGAACCATGTACGGAATTTCATGGAATATCCCCGGCTAGATCATGCTCTTTTCGCGCCGCGACCCTTCGCTCAGACGCGCCCGCACGAAGCTGACATGCTCGCGCAACACGTACAGCGCATCGGCATGGGCAAGCGGCAGTCTGAGCGTGTCGAGCGATTCCTCGATGTAATCGAGTTCGACCAATAACGCGCGCCGCTCTTCGTCGGTGTTGACGCGCATCGCGCTACGCTCCACCGCGATCAGCGCGCCGTAGTAGCGATAGATGCGCGAGCGCACGCGCCATCGATAGAGCGCGGGCACGAGCCGCAGCGCCGGAAAGATCAGGACCGCGATGGGCAGCAACAGCACCAGCGCGCGATCCGCGATATTCGCGACCCAGAACGGCAGCGCGCGATAGAGGAAGCTCTTGCCCGAACGGTAATAGCGGCTCGCGTCCTCGCTGATCGGAAATTCATGCGCGGCGGCGCTCGGGAATTGCCCCGCGCGCTGCAGCAATCCGGCCGTGCCGTGCACTTCCTGCGCGGCCTCGATCAGCAGATCGGATAGCGCCGGATGCAGGCTCTGCCGCGCAACCAGCTCCACGGTCGGGCTGATCAGATGCACGGTCTCCGGCGGAATGCGCCGGCCCAGATCGAGCACGCCGGGCGGAAGTTCGATCTCGTCGAGATAGGGGAAAAGGCGCGTATAGGCGCGCGCTTCCTTGAAATCCATCACCGAGATGCCGGGCACGCGCAAGAGCCGCAACATCAGGCCGCGCGTGGCGGAATCGCCGGAGAGGAACACCGCATCGGCTTCGTTGCTGACGAGTTGGGTGGCGGCTTGCAGGCCGTCGGTCGGCAGAAGCTGCGTATCCCCGCCCGCATGGATGCCGTTCGCGTCCAGCAGCTTGAGCGACAGCATGCGCGTGCCGCTGCCTTCGCGGCCTATGGCAATGCGCTTGCCTTCGAGTTGCGACAGCAACGTGAGCCCCTTGCCGCGATAGAACACGACGAGCGGCACATACGACACGCTGCCGAGCGACATCAGCTTCGAGGCCTCATCGCGCGTCGCGATGCCGCCCTGCACGAGCGCGAGATCGACATGCTGTTTCGGATCGAGCAGACGTTCGAGATTCTGCACGGAGCCGTCCGACGGCAGCACCTTCAGCGTGATGCCGTTGCGCGCGAGGATCTTCGCGTATTCCTGCGAGATGACGTAGAACGAGCTGTCGGGCTGACCCGTGCTCATCGTGATGGTCTTGGGCGGCGCGGGATCGACGAGCCAGTAGACGAGTGCGGCGATGATCGCAATGACCAGCACGACAGGACCGGCCGTCCACGTGATGTCGTGCAGGACGCCTTTCGCATGATCGCGAGGCAGATGCGGGCGCTTCATCCGATGCCTCGTCATGGGCGGAAGGAAAAGACATGCAGCATGTCGTATCTGTGTCGGAAGCGGCGTTGACTCGCAGTGTAGCGCGGGACGCGCATAAAACGACAAGGCCGGCGCGCATGCGGCCGGCCTTCGTGTGGTGGTGTCGCCTGTTTATGCCCAGTGTGCGGGGACCCAGACGGCGCCGACGAAGTGGCCGGGAATCCAGATCGCGCGACGCGGCACGATGTACACGGTCTTGACCGGCGGCGGCGGTGCGACATAAACCGTCTTCACCGGCGGAGCGACATAGACCGTCTTCACAGCCGGCGCGACATACACCGTCTTCGCGGGCGGCGGCGGGGGCGGCGTGACCACGACCGTCGACGAAGGCGGGGGCGGCGCGACCACTACGGTCGTCGTCGTCGTCGTCGGCGGCGGCGGCACGACCACCGGTGCGGCGACGATCGTCGTTCCGGTGACGACCGGCGTGGTCGCGACCACCGTCGTGCCCGATGTGACCGTGCCGCCGCCGACGACTGTCGTGCTGTGCGAGCCGTTCGTGACCGTCGCCGAACCCGACGTGGTGACGACGCCCGGCGCGACGCTCGTCGCGCTGCCCGCATGTGTGACCGTACCGCCGTTCGCGGTGTTGACGGTGCCGGAGCGGTTGCAGGTGTAGCCCGCGCAGTTCGTCGATGCCGAGTGCGTCGACGTGTTGCCGTTCGGCCCCGTCACCGCGCCCGACGATGTGTATTGGCCCGGCGCCGTGCGCGTCACGGTATCGCTGCCGGTCGCGGTCTTGCCGTTCGGGCCGGTCGCGCTGCCGGTGTGCGAGCAACTGCCGCCGGCGCAGCTCGTGTCGCCTGAGTGCTGCACCGAGCGGCCGTTGGGGCCGTAGGCGGTGCCGGAGTTGGAGAACTGGCCGGGCGAGGTGCGCGTCACGGTGCCCGAGTTGGTGGCGACGCGGCCCCACGGATTTTCGACGCCGCCCGCATGCGAGCAACTGCCGCCGCCGCAGGAACCGGCGTGCGCGCCCTGATATTCGCCGCGGCCGGTGTAGGCCGTGCCGCCGTGCGCCCAGCCAGCGAAAGCGGAGCTGCTGCAGAGCGTGAGGGCGGCGGCTGCCGCGATGACGAGCAGATGGCGCGCGCGGCGCTTGGCCGGCGCCGCGTCGGAGGCGGGAGCAACGCGGACGTTTGAAGCGAAAGTCGATCTGTTTTTCACGGGATGTCCTTCTCGGTTCCTTAGGCCACGTTGCGTTTCGAGTGGCGACGGAAGTGACTATAGAGAAACGGTCGCGCGAAGTCCCGCGGTAACTTATTTCAACCTATGTCATGGCTGACCGCCATATGCAGCAAGGCTCTACGGCATTTTGCCGAGCCTGTCGAGAGCCGTGCGCGACATGAATTCGCGCATTGCGTCACACTGGCTGCTGCCGTCCAATACATTCGTCACAACAATCGAAATCGCTATGACCGCATCCAATCCGATCAAAGTCGCCGTCCTCGACGACTATCAGAACGTCGCGCTTTCCATGGCCGACTGGTCGCCGCTCGACTCACGCGCCGCGATCACCGTGTTCAACGACCACATCGCCGAGCGCGGCGCGCTGCTGGAACGCCTGCGCCCGTTCGACGTCGTCTGCGCAATGCGCGAGCGCACCCCGTTCTCGCGCGACATCATCGAGCATCTGCCGAATCTGAAGCTGATCGCGTCGACGGGCGCGGCCAATGCATCGATCGATCTGAAGGCCGCGGCCGAGCGCGGCGTCGAGGTGCGGCACACCGGCTACCAGTCCACGCCGACGATCGAATTCACATGGGCACTGATTCTCGCGATGACGCGCAACATCGCCGCCGAAAACCGCTCGCTCAAGGAAGGCGGCTGGCAGACCGCGCTCGGCACGGAGCTGGCGGGCAAGACGCTCGGCCTGCTCGGTCTCGGACGCGTGGGATCGGCGGTCGGCGTGATTGGTCGCGCGTTTCGCATGAACGTGATCGCGTGGAGTCAGAACCTCACGCGCGAGCGCGCGGAGGAAAAAGGCGTGCAGCTCGTCGACAAGGACACGCTCTTCACGACCTCCGACGTGCTCTCGGTTCACCTGCGGCTGAGCGAGCGCACGCATCATCTCGTCGGCGCGAACGAACTCGCGCAGATGAAGCCGACGAGCCGTCTCGTGAACACGTCGCGCGGGCCGATCGTCGATCGTGATGCGTTGGTCGCTGCGTTGCAGTCGCACAGGCTCGCGGGCGCGGCCCTCGACGTCTACGATGAAGAGCCGCTCGCCGCGAACGACCCGCTGCGCGCGCTGCCGAACGTGCTCGCGACGCCGCATATCGGTTACGTATCGGAAGAACTGTATCGCACGTTTTATGGCGATACGGTGCGCAATATCGTCGAATGGCTCGACGCGCGCAACGCGTGATCGCAGCGCTCACGACGCTTGCGATTCGGCGGGCGGCAGCAGCGAGAACAGGATTTCGATGGACGTGCTCGCGCGCCGCTTGCCGTCCGTGCGCCCGACCGCGAGATCGATGACCGCGAGCCCGACGACGAGCGCATGCACCATCGACACATGCTCCTTCGTGACGGCGAGGCCCATTGCTTCGAGCATGCGCGTGATGCGAACCGCGATGCCCTCGGCCAGTTCGCGAAAGAGACTGCGGATGGTCGGTTCTTCGTCGGCGGCTTGCGCAAGCGCCATCAATACGCGCGTGTTTTCGTGGCGCATCGCGACATTGGCGATCGATGCCGCGGTGACCTTGGGCGACGCTTCACCCGCGAAGGCATCGACGGCGGCGAGCTGACCGTCGATCGCGGCGCGCGCGACGGCTTCGATCAAGGCAAGACGCGTCGGGAAGTAATAGGTGAGGTGACTCTGACGCACGCCCGCGCGCGCAGCGACGCGCGGTTGCGTGAAGCCCGAATAACCTTCCTCGCGCAACGTGGCGAGGGCGGCTTCAAGTATGGTTTGTCGTCGATCCTGCACGGGGTGTGGTCCGTGTTTTGGTTGATTTACCAAACCTTAACGTGATCGATGCACGACGTCAACCTCATGAATTGTTATTCGAAGGCGGCTGCGGATTGTGCGCGGGGTTTGTGTCGAACGTGCGGATATCGGTGATTGCATCGCTCGCGAGAGCGCGGAGACCGGCTTCGAGCGCATCGGCAAGTGGCTTGTCATAGACTTCGTCGCCATTCACATAGAGCGTGAATGCTTGCAGATATTTCGCTTTTTTCGCCGGATTTTCGATGGTTTCGCGTGTCCATCGATACAGCGGATAGTGCTCGATGCCATCGCGCTCCGCGTGCGCCACGTAGTCGGCGAAGGCGTCGTACTGACATTGCAGTTGGGCGTCGTGCTGGATCAGCAGCGCGTTGATGGATGCGAGCTTTTCGTTTGCCGGGTCTCGGCGCGCCAGGTCGGCGTATTCGGGCGCGAGCCGGATTCGAACCTGGTATTGCCACGCTTCGGTCATGATGTCCTTTCAGTATTGAAAGCGATGAGAACATGCGCATGTGAATGATGCGATTCATGCACTACACTTTTCCTCGCGTCTCGAACGAGAGGAGGGTTACAGTGAGTCTTCGACACTCGATGTACTGCCCATGTTGCGACACGACGCCGGGCGCTGCAAGCCGTCGTCGCTTTCTGGCGCTCGCGGGCCAGGGCGCCGCCGCGCTCGCGCTGTTTCCGCATCTCGCGTACGCCGATAACGAAGTACCTTCGATTCCCTACGATTCCGTTCCCGATCCGGTGCAACTGCCGCGCGACGTGTACTTCGGCGAATGCTCCGGCGTCGCGCTCAATTCGGCGGGACATGTCTTCGTGCTCTCGCGCGGCAATAGTACCGGTCCGGCCTATGGCGCGGCCGCGGCCCAGTTGCTCGAATTCGACCGCAATGGACGCTTCGTGCGCGAGATCGGGCATAACCTGTATGCGTGGTCGTTCGCGCATACGGTCAAGGTGGATCGGCAGGACAACGTCTGGGTCACCGACAAGGGCTCGGACATGATCATCAAGTTCACGCCCGAAGGGCGCGTCGCGATGGTGTTCGGCCGCAAGCAGGAAGCATCCGACGAAGAGACCGCGCCGCTCAAGCATCCGAATCCGCCGTTGCCTTCGGAGCCGGGGCGGTTCCGTCAGGTGACCGATGTCGCATGGGATGCGGCCGGCAATATTTACATCAGCGACGGATACATCAACTCGCGTGTCGCGAAGGTGGACAAGGACGGCAACTGGCTCAAGTCATGGGGCGATCGCGGCAAGGGTCCGGGGCAGTTCCATACGCCTCACAGCATTGCCGTCGATGCGAACGGCATGGTCTATGTCGCCGATCGCAGCAACCGGCGCATTCAGGTCTTCGACGGCGAGGGAAACTTCCAGCGGCAATTCACGATCGACGTGCCCGTGCCATCGGATGCGCGTCCGGCCATCGGCAATATGCCCGATGAAGCCGCAATCGCAGCGGGTACCTTCGCGCCCGGTTCGCCCTGGGCCATCTGCATTTCACCGGGACCGAATCAGGTGTTGTATTCCGCCGATGCGTTTCCCGGGCGCATCTACAAGTTATCGCTCGATGGAAAACTGCTCGGCGTGCTCGGACGCTCGGGCAAGCAGTTGAAGCAATTCGGATGGATTCATGAGATGGCGTGTCCGGCGGAAAATACGTTGTTCGTTGCGGAGTTGCTCAACTGGCGCGTGCAGAAACTCGTGCTGCATGGCTGATTGCGCATCACTTGCTTGCGGCCTTCGTCCGCATCGACATGATGGGCCTGGGCTGCGCATCGCATCGATTTTCGCGCCACGCGCGCAGCGTATCGAGCGCGACGGAATTGCGCACATAGCGATGCCACACGAACGCGAGATCGAAGATCAGAATCGCGAGCCACCATGCGTAGAGAAAGAACGCGCCACCGAGCACGACAGGCCATATCGGCTTGCCTGCCAGATCGCCCCATAACCTCACGCCGACGATCAACGTCATCATCACGGTGCCGAGCGCGACGAGCACGCGGCGGCCCACACGCGGTTTGCGTGGCGCGAGCCAGCCGCTGATCGCGCATACGAGTCCGGCCAGCACGAAGACCGCCTTGCCGACGACGGGATCGGCGTCATCGCGATGAAGCAGATCCCCGAACGGGCTCGCCAGAAATGCGGCCACGCCGCTGAGCAATACGAACCAGAAGATCGACGCGCCCGCGACGAAGGCGAGCAGCGCCACCACGCGCCAGCGTAGCCACGCACCCGTGCGCTTCGCGCCGCGCGCCTTGACGAGACGCGGAATACGCGCCGCGACCGTCGTGCCCATCAGCAGGCATGCGAGTGCGAACACCGAGCGCGTGAGATAGATGAACTCGGGCGCGCTGCTGGTTCCGCCCGCGCCGGAATCGGACGAGGCCGTGACCGCCTTGTAGATGAAGAAGACGGCGAGAAGATGCAGCGCGAAGCTCAGCAAGTAGGGAATCGCCGTGCTGACGATGCCGCGAAAACGCCTGTTTTGCGGGGCTTTTGTGGTGCTTCTATCGAGCACGACATTCTCGATGAAGTGACCGAAGACATCGCTATCGGTCCAGTAGTCCGTGTGCGCCTTGCCCGGCAGCCAGTAGCGCGAGAAGCCGATGTCATGCGCCGGCTCGAATTCGAACGCCTTGCAACCGTGATGATCGAGATAGGCGCGCGCCGTATCGAGCGCGAAGCCGACCGGGTCACCGAAGTCATAGTAGTTGCGCCACTTGATGCGCGAGGGCAGCGTGATGGAACCGCCGGGGCGTTCGACCTGCGCGACGGCATCGCCCTGCATTTCGCTTTTCAGCGTCATGCCTTCCCACAGTTTCGGCCATAACAGAATGTGCTTGTCGATGGGCGAGCCGATGGTCATGAAACCGCGCAGACTTTGCACCCACTCGGTGCTGATGATCTGCTTGCCGTCCTTCGGATCGCTCACGGTGGGCGTGGCGAGCGCCTGAAGAATGCCGAGAAAGCTGATCACCGTCCCTTCGCTGTGCGCGACGATATACACCTCGGGCGGACACTGGCAACGCTCGGTCACGAGCGCGACGAGCCGCTCCATCACGCGATGAAAGCGGAACACGATGGTATCGCGATGCTGCCGGAAATCCGCGACGAGCTGAACATCGCCGACATAATCGCGCAGCATGGGCGCGAGATCGAACTTGAAGATGCCGGCCTTCTCCGTGACCGCGAGCAGGCTCTGCATGACGGCCACTGTCTCGACGACTTCCTCGACGACGCCCGACGCGAGCGAGAAATCGGCGGGTTCGAGCTTGCGCTCGTCGACGTTGAGCATGTAGGCGGCCTGCGCGCGGCTCACGATCGAGAGTCCCCATGCCTTGCTTTCTTCGAGCGTGTCGTCCTGCTTGACGACTTCGCGCGGAATATCCGCCCAATACACTTCGGCGAAACCAAGCGCGGAATAGAAGTCGCGTTGCTCAGGGGTGTAGGGGCCGCCAGGTGGCAGATCGAGCTGGCGTACATCGACTTCGCCGACGCCCGCAATGTCGAAATAGCCGAGCGGCATGACGGGCAGCGGCGGGTCGTAGCGCGCGCCGAACTGGCTCGCTACCGAACGCACCGTGTCGCTATGCAACTGATTGCCGATGCCGTGTATCGCAACGACGATCTTCTGCACGCGCGGCGCGATCGGGACATGGTTCGAGTCCTGCGCGTCGAGGGATGATGCGTTCATGAGCGTCTCCCGATGGCGTTTCGTCAGCGCTTCTTCGTGTGTCGACGGCGTTCGGCCGCTCGATGCAGATTAGTCTATTTTTAAGACAACAGAACTAAATGATCGCGGCGGTGTTTGCGACGGATGGTGCCGCTGGCATTTTGCATGCATGATGTTGCACGCCAGTTCATCCCCCACGCGCAAGCCCCGTTTCCATCGCCACCCCATTCCAGAGATGCATCGCCGCATACGCACGCCAGGGACGCCAGCGTTCGGTGCGTGCGCGCTGCTGGGCGGGTTTCGCAAGCGACGGATCGCGGCGCGCGATGGCCTGCATGAGAACGAGATCGGCATCGGGCCATGCGTCGGGGTCGCGCAGGGCGCGCATCGCGACGTAGCCGACGGTCCACGGCCCGATGCCCGGCATGGCGAGCATCTCGCGTTTCAGCAATTCGGCATCCGCGCCGGGTTCATCGAGCGGCAGCGCGCCCGTGGCGACCGCACGCGCGAAGCGCTGCACCGTCTCGATACGCTTGGTCGGCATGCCGATCTTCTCCAGATCGGCGTCGGCAAGCTCGGCAGGCGTCGGAAAGCGCCACGCCGTGCCTTCATGCGGATGCCCCTCTATCCTCTTGCCGGCGCGCTGCACGATGCGGTTCATGATCGTCGACGCGCCTTTCACGCTCACCTGCTGGCCGACGATCGTCCGCACCACGAGCTCGAAGCCGGACCACGCGCCCGGCACGCGCAGGCCGGGCGCGGCTTCGACGAGCGGTGCGAGAACCGGATCGCCGGCGAGACAGCGGGCGATCTCGCGCGGCTCGGCGTGCAGATCGAACATGCGCGCGAGCGGCGCGGCGAGTTCGTCCGCATGGCGCGACGCCGCGCCTTCGACCGTCACCACGAGCCGATGCTTGCGCTCATGCGGCCGGACTTCGACGGTGCCGTCGTCGCCATGCCATTCGATCGCGCGCCGATACACGCCGTCCTCGACCGACTCCACGCCCGCCGACGCCCGCCCGCCGATGAATTTCAGCATGCGTGTCCAGTCGAAAGGCCGCTTGAAGGGCAGTTCGAGCGTGGCGGTCGATGTGTCGAATGTCGAATGCATTTTGAATGCCGTTTTGTGCGATGGTCGAATGCATGCCGATCTTACCCCGGCACGCGTGTACGGCCGGCGCACGCTCATTGTTCGCTAACTCTCGGCGACGACAATCCATTCCATCGAACGCAACGTTTCAATCAACATCGCCAAGGGAGCCGACCATGAACGCCTTTTCGATCAGCATCGTCGCCATCGTCATCACCGCAGCGCTGGCGGCCGTCGCGCCGGTCACGCACTACGCGCAGCATGAAATAGCCGTCCTGAGCGCGCATGGCGCGAGCACGCGCGGCCAGGTTCAACCCGGCGCGGGTAGCGGACTGACGGCTTGACCGATGCGTCTCCTTCAGGGACGCCGCGCGAGTTCCATCGAACTCGCGTTCAGCAACTGCCTGAATTCCGGATCGCGGGAAAGGATATCGCGCGCGCTCGTGACGAGTTGAGGGCGTCGCTCCCATTGGTCGGAGCGCACGATGCAGCGTGCGAGCACTTCGGTATAAACAGGACGAAGCCCCTCGCGGTCATGCATCGCGGTCAACCGGGCGATGCGGGCTTTTTCGTCGTGCGTGAGTCCGCGCGTGAGGCAATCGACGGTTTGCCGGTCCATTCCAGCCTGCGCCGCGTCGAAATCCGCTGAGTGGTAGAGCGAAAAGCCCGTGATGACGAGCACCGCGCCGAGCGCGATGCATAGCCCTTGAATCCTGGTCAACGTGTTCCCCGGTGGAAGGCTCTGACGGCCGTAGGTCCGTATCCTACCGTAGGCTCCGGGAAATCACCCGACCGTGCTATTCGTCAGCTTCCAGATCCCGAGAAGACTTGTTCGCCGCACGCTTTTTCGGCGCCGCGGCCTTCACCGTCGACAGCGTGCGCTCGGCGAGCACCGCATCGCGCTTGGAGAGCAGATGCTTGCGCAGAATTTCGCCCATGCGCTTGCCATCGCGCGTCTCCAGCGCCTCGATCATCTCTTCATGATCGCGAATGGCGCTGTCCCATTTCGGCGTCTGGAAGTTCGAGCGAAAGCGCAGCGCCATCAGACGCCGGTTGATCGATACGTAGGTCTGACGCAAGGCCGTGTTGCGCGCAGCTTCGTTGATCCTGTCGTGAATGGCCTGGTTGCGGCTGTAGTAGCCGGAGAGGTCGTTCTGCGCGCGACACGCGAGCATCGCGTAATGCAGCGCCTTGATCTCGGCGATCTCGAGCGGCGTGATGCGCTCGCACGCCAGTTCACCCGAAAAAGCTTCGAGTCCGCTCATCAATTCGAACATCTCGCGAATCTCGAACTCGCTCATCTGCGATACCGACGCGCCGCGGTTCGGCGATATCTCGATCAAACCCTCGGCGGCCAGCACTTTCAGCGCTTCACGCAAAGGCGTGCGGGAGATGCCGAGCGTCTCGCACAGCTTGCGCTCGTTGAGCTTGACGCCGGGCGCGAGCAGTCCCTCGACGATGAAGCCGCGCAAGTGATCGACGACGGTGTCGTGCAGGCGCAGCCGCTCCACCTTCGGTAGTGGCGACGAAACGTGCGTTTCTGGTAGATCGGGATTTTGCATTCAATACCTCTGATTCCATTTGCGGCAATTTTAACCCAGCGATAGCGGAAAAAACCGCCAGCGGGTTATCCCTAGGCCGTTCGGCCTATGAATTCCTTTACGTGCCCGACCTGCTGCGTTATTGTATTTTGCATGCAAAATTACATTTTAGAGGACGCAGACTTATGCTGAAGCTCGATTCCCATCCTGCCGGCCGTCACTTTCTGCAGATTCCGGGGCCGAGCCCGGTGCCCGATCGCATCCTGCGCGCGATGAGCTATCCCACCATCGACCATCGCGGTCCGGAGTTCGGCGCGCTGGGTCTGAAGGTGCTCGACGGCATCAAGCGGATCTTCAAGACGAGCCAGCCTGTGGTGATCTATCCCGCATCGGGCACGGGCGCATGGGAGGCAGCGCTCGTCAACACGCTGAGTCCGGGCGATACGGTGCTGATGTACGAGACCGGCCACTTCGCGACGCTGTGGAAGAAGATGGCCGAGAACCTGGGGCTGAAGCCCGAGTTTCTGGGTCTGCCCGGCATCGAAGGATGGCGGCGCGGCGTGCAGGCCGACGCGATCGAGAAACGCCTGCGCGACGATACACAGCACGCGATCAAGGCCGTTTGCGTCGTGCACAACGAAACGTCGACGGGCGTGACCTCGGACATCGCCGCCGTGCGCCGCGCCATCGACGCGGCGAAGCATCCCGCGCTGCTGATGGTGGACACGATCTCCGGCCTCGCATCCGCCGACTATCGCCATGACGAATGGGGCGTGGACGTGACCGTGTCCGGCTCGCAAAAGGGGTTGATGCTGCCGCCGGGAATCAGCTTCAACGCGGTATCGGAGAAGGCGCGCGAAGCCTCGAAGCGCGCCACGCTGCCGCGCGCGTTCTGGGACTGGACCGACATCATCGAGATGAACAGGCAGGGTTACTGGCCTTACACGCCGAACACGAACCTGCTTTACGGCCTGTCCGAAGCGCTCGACATGATTCTCGGCGAAGGACTCGACAACGTGTTCGCGCGCCATCAACGGCTCGCGGCGGCGTGTCGCGCGGCGGTCACCGCGTGGGGGCTCGAGATTCAATGTGCCGATCCCGCCGTGTACTCGCCGGTGCTCACGGGCGTGATGACACCCGAAGGCGTCGATGCCGACGCGGTGCGCAAGCTCATCTACGAACATTTCGACATGTCGCTCGGCACGGGGCTCGGCAAGGTGAAGGGCCGCATGTTCCGCATCGGCCACCTCGGCGATTGCAACGACCTCACGCTGATGGCCGCGCTCTCGGGCTGCGAGATGGGTTTGAAGCTCGCGGGCATCGAACTGAAGGGCAGTGGCGTGACGGCGGCGATGGACTATCTGACGAGCCACGTCGCAAAGCCCGCGCTGAAGGCGGCCGCATGAGCGCCGCGTTCGACGCCGACGCGCTCGCACGGCTTTTCGTGGAGGCACGCGCGCATCACGCGAAGCTCGACGCGTTGCCGGAGGGCACGCGCCCGGCGGACGCCGACCAGGCCTATGCCGCGCAGGAAGCGACGCTGCGTGCGCTGCGCGCGGACATCGGGGGATGGAAAGTCGGCGCGAAATCGCATGACGGTCCGATTCAGGGCGCGCCGCTCCCCGCCGATGGCGTGCATCGCTCGGGCGCACGTCTCTCGATGCATGCGTTCGGCAAGGCTGGCCTCGAACTCGAAGTGGCGTTCATTCTCGGCCGGCGCTTCGAACCGCACAGCGGCCCGTATCGCGATGATGAAGTGATCGACGCGATCGAGTCCGTGCACGCCGCGATCGAAGTGGTGGCGAGCCGTTTCGCCGCATGGCCCGACGTCGAAAAGCCCTGGCAGCTTGCCGATCTGCAGAACCACGGCGCGCTGATCGTGAGCGAGGGCGTTCCATACGACGCGGCGTTTCCGTTCATCGCGCCCACGATGACATTCGACTTCGAAGGCGCACCGCTCTTTCAGGGTGAACCGGCGAACCCGGCGGGCGACCCGCGCCGTCTGCTCGCGTGGACGGTGAATCACGCCGTGTCGCGCGGGCTTGCCGTCGAGCGCGGGACCGTGCTCACGGCGGGCTCTTACACCGGCCTCGCATTTCCGGCGGCGACCGGCACGGCGGTCGGTGTCATCGAAGGACTGCCTGCCGTCGAATTGCATTTCGCATAACGCACTCAAAATGCTCAATTCCCCCACAGACCGGCTGGTGAAGCCGATACATCTGATGCCCGCATCGGCGCGCGCGCGCCTCGCGTCGACGCCGACGCCGCTGCAGGCGCGCCTGCAACGCGAGCTGAAGGGCGACGTGCTGTTCGATCGCGCATCGCGCGGGCGCTACGCCACCGATGCGTCGATCTATCAGATCATGCCGCTCGGCGTCGTGGTGCCGAGGGATCAGAACGACTTGCGCCTCGCGCTACAGATCGCCCGCGACACTCACGCGAGCGTGCTCGCGCGCGGCGCGGGCACGAGTCAATGCGGGCAGACGATCGGCGAGGCGCTCGTCATCGATACGACGAAGTGGCTCAACAACATCGTTCACTTCGACAAGGAAGCGCGCACGGTCACGGTGGAGCCGGGCGTCGTGCTCGATCATCTGAATGCGTGGCTCAAGTCCCATGGACTGTGGTTTCCGGTGGATGTATCGACGAGCGCGCAATGCACGATCGGCGGCATGGCGGGCAACAACTCGTGCGGCTCGCGCTCGATGGAATACGGGATCATGGTGCATAACGTCGACGCGATCGACGCGATCCTCGCCGATGGTCACGAAGCGCGGTTCGGCAGGCTCTCGACCATGACGACCGATGTGCGTACGCGCGATCTCGTCGACGGCGTGCGCGGCATCGCGATGCGTGAGCAACAGGAACTACGCGAGCGCATTCCGAAGGTGCTGCGGCGCGTGGCCGGCTATAACCTCGATCTGTTCGACTGCCAGAGCCCGCTTGCCTTCAGCGACAGCGGCGAACCGAATCTCGCGAATCTGCTGGTCGGATCGGAAGGCACGCTCGCCTTCAGCCGCCAGTTGACGTTGAAGCTCGCACCGCTGCCCGCGCACAAGACGCTCGGCGTCGTGAACTTCCCGAGCTTCCACGATGCGATGGACATGACGCAGCATATCGTCAAGCTCGGACCCGTCGCGGTGGAACTCGTCGATCGCACGATGATCGATCTCTCGATGTCGAATCCGGCCTTCCGGTCCGTGATCGAAAAAGCCCTGGTGGGCGAGCCGGAAGCGATCCTGCTCGTCGAGTTCGCGGGCGCGGATCGCGACACGCAAGTTGCAAGACTCGCGCAACTGGTCGAACTGATGAGCGATCTCGGCCTGCCGGGCTCGGTCGTGCAGATGCCCGATGCGGGACCGCAAAAGGCGCTGTGGGAAGTGCGCAAGGCCGGCCTCAACATCATGATGAGCATGAAGGGCGACGGCAAGCCGGTGTCCTTCATCGAGGATTGCGCGGTGCCGCTCGAGCATCTCGCCGATTACACGAGCCGCCTGACCGAGGTCTTCAGGAAGCACGGAACCGAAGGCACCTGGTACGCACACGCGAGCGTCGGCACGCTGCATGTGCGGCCGATTCTCGACATGCGCCGCGACGGCGCCGTGAAGATGCGCGCGATCGCCGAAGAAGCCGCGGCGATGGTGCGCGAATACAAGGGCGCATTCTCGGGCGAACACGGCGATGGTTTGTGCCGCGGCGAATGGGTCGCGTGGCAATACGGCCCGCGCATCAACGCGGCGTTTCGCGATATCAAGCAGCTCTTCGATCCGGAGAATCGGCTGAGCCCGGACCGCATCGTCGCACCGCCGAAGATGGACGACGCGAGCAATTTCCGCTTTCCGCCTTCATATCGCGAGCGCGCATCGACGCCAAGTCTCGACTGGTCCGCATGGAACGTCACGCGCGATCCGCTGACCGGTGAAGAGGGCACGCCGGGTTCAGGCGGCGATCTGTCGGGCGGTCTCGCGAAAGCGGTCGAAATGTGCAACAACAACGGCCATTGCCGCAAGTTCGATGCAGGCACGATGTGCCCGAGCTATCGCATCACGAAGGATGAGCAACACGTCACGCGTGGCCGGGCGAACACGTTGCGGCTCGCGTTGTCGGGTCAACTGGGCGATGACGGCCTCGCAAGCCAGGATGTGAAGGACGTGCTCGATCTGTGCGTATCGTGCAAGGGCTGCAAGCGCGATTGCCCGACAGGTGTCGATATGGCGCGCATCAAGATCGAAGCGCGCGCCGCGTGGACACAGCGTCATGGCGTGCGTCTGCGCGAGCGGCTGATTGCGTTTCTGCCGCGCTATGCGCCGTATGCGAGCCGCATGCCCGCGTTATCCAACGCATTCGAGGCGAACATGCCGGGCGTCGCGCGCTGGGTGAAGGCGAAGCTCGGTCTCGCGTCGCAAAGAGCGTTTCCCCGCTTCACGAAGCCCTTTTTCGCCGATGCGGCGGACAAACCAGTTGCATCCGCAACCAATGAAGTCCTGCTCTTCGTCGATACCTTCAACAACTACATGGAGCCGGAGAACGCGCGCGCTGCGCAACGCGTGCTCGAAGCGGCGGGCTACACGGTTCATCACAACGTGAAGCGGGGCGAGCGGCCGCTGTGTTGCGGGCGCACGTTTCTTTCAGCCGGTCTCGTCGATGAAGCGAAGGCCGAAGCGCGCCGCGCGCTCGATGCGCTCATGCCGTATGTCGAGCGCGGCGTGGCGATCGTCGGACTCGAGCCATCGTGCCTGCTTTCCTTGCGCGACGAGTTTCTCGGATATGGCTATGGCGATGCCGCACGCAAGCTCGCGCAAGCGTCGTTTCTCTTCGAGGAATTTCTCGTGCGCGAAGAGGCGGCAGGCAGGCTGCGTCTGAAGCTCAAGGCGCTCGATCGGCCGAAGGCGATGCTGCACGGACATTGCCATCAGAAAGCGTTCGATGCCGTGCGTCCCGTCGAAAAGGTGCTCGGCTGGATTCCGGCGCTCGATGTCAAGACGATCGAATCGTCGTGCTGCGGCATGGCGGGCAGCTTCGGATATGAAGCAGAGCACTACGAAGCATCGCAGGCGATGGCGGAGCTGTCGCTGCTGCCCGCCGTGCGTGGCGCGGGCGACGCGCTGATCGTCGCGGACGGCACCAGCTGCCGTCATCAGATCGCGGATGGCGCGCAACGCGAGGCGCTGCACGTCGCACGCGTGCTCGCGATGGCGCTCGATGCGGCGGATTGACGGCGGCGACACCACATCTTCATTCACTGAAACATAAACAGCGGACAGTGACGAGCCGCGACCAGGAGACAAGCTCATGACATCACCGCGCAAACCACGCATTCGCAAGCTGCGCCGCAGAATGCAATAAGCCGACGCAGATCGAGCCGCAATCCTCATCCGACGTACCCACGGGAAGTTCCGCATGCCGTGACATCCGGCGCCACTCGATCATTCGAGGGCGTGCGTACACGCACGCGGTTACACAAGGAGACGATGATGTTCCGTCGAGCCACGACGCGCGTTTTGTTACTGCTATGCGCGATGTATTTCATCACCTATATCGACCGGGTCAATGTCAGCACCGCGGCGAGCCAGTTCGGCGCTGAGCTGGGCCTGTCGCACACGCAAGTCGGTTTCGTGTTTTCCGCGTTCGCGTATCCGTATCTGGTGTTTCAGATCATCGGTGGATGGGTGGGCGACCGTTTCGGGCCGCGCCGCACGCTCACGCTGTGCGCGATCATCTGGGCGGGCGCGACCGTGCTGACGGGTCTGGCGGGCGGCTTTTTCTCGCTGATCGTGGCGCGCGTGCTGCTCGGTCTCGGCGAAGGCGCGACCTTCCCGACCGCGACGCGCGCGATGTCCAACTGGATGCCCGCCGACCAGCGCGGTTTTGCACAAGGCATTACGCATGCAGCTTCGCGCATCGGCAATGCGGTGGCGCCGCCGCTCATCGTCTGGCTGATGGTCGCGACGAGCTGGCGCGGCGCGTTCATCATCACCGGGATCATCAGTTTTGTGTGGGCCGTGGCGTGGGTCTTCTACTTCCGCGACAATCCGCGCGATCATCCGCGCATCACCGAGACCGAGTGCGCGACGCTCGCGAACTACTCGGGTGTGAAGCAACGCACGCCGGTGCCGTGGCGCAAGCTGCTCGGCCGCATGGCGCCCGTCACCGCCGTGTACTTCTGCTATGGATGGGTGTTGTGGCTTTTCCTCGGCTGGATTCCGCAATACTTCCTGCACAGCTATCACATGCAACTGGGCAAGTCGGCGCTCTTCGCGTCGGGCGTGTTCTTCGCGGGCGTGCTCGGCGACTGGTTCGGCGGCTCGCTGACCGACCGCATCCTGAGAAAGAGCGGCAATGTGCGCCTCGCGCGCAACGTGATGGTCGGCGTGTGCATGTTCCTGACGCTGCTGTCGCTCGCGCCGATCATGCTTGTCTCCGATATTTCGATCACGCTCGCGGCCGTGTGTCTTTCGGCCGGTTTCTTCTTCAATGAGATGACGATCGGCCCGATGTGGTCCGTGCCGATGGATATCGCGCCGAAGCACTCGGGCACCGCGTCCGGCATCATGAATTCCGGATCTGCGCTGGCGGCCATCATCAGCCCGGTGGTGGGCGGCTGGCTGATCGACCGCACCGGCAACTGGAACCTGCCGTTCACCGTGTCGATGATCCTGATGGGCGCGGGCATCGTTCTCTCGTTCACGATGCGCCCGGACCGCGCGCTCGAAGTGGAGGACGAAAACAAGGACGCAGCGGAGGCGCGCAAGTTCGTGTGATCCGACTGGCGCAGCGGTTCAATGCATTTTGCATGCATTGAACCCCATTGAATAACGCATGCAGCATTCATTTCAAGGAGGCGATGTGGCGGAACCATCCATCCTGACCGAGCGCGACGGCGATATCGTGACAGTCGTGATCGACCGGCCCGAAAAGCTCAACGCGATGACGAAGCATCTGTGGCGCGCGCTCGGCGAGACGATCGAGACGCTTTCTCGCGATGACACCCTGCGTTGCATCGTGCTGCGCGGCGCGGGCGAGAAGGCGTTCTCGCCGGGCAACGACATCGGGGAGTTCCGGACCGATCGCGCGAACGTCGAGCAGGCGAGGGCTTACGGCGCAATCATGCATCGCACTTTGAATGCATTGCGCGAGTGCCGGCATCCGCTCGTCGCGATGATTCATGGCATCTGCGTCGGCGGTGGTCTGGAGATCGCGGCGATGTGCGATCTGCGCATCTGTGGCGAGTCGAGCCGCTTCGGCGTGCCCATCAAGAACCTCGGGCTCGTGATGGCGCACGCGGAAATGGAAGGCCTCGTGCGTCTCGCGGGTCCGGCGGCAGCGCTCGAGATCCTGCTCGAAGGGCGCATCTTCGATGCAAAGGAAGCGCTGGCGAAAGGGCTCGTCACGCGCGTGGTCGCGGACGCGGAAGTCAACGCGCACGCGTACGAAACCGCAAGACGCATCGCGGACGGCGCGCCGCTCGTCGCGCGCTGGCACAAGCAGTTCGTGCGCCGCGTGATGGACCCCGCGCCGCTCACCGACGATGAACGCGACGAAGGCTTCGCCTGCTTCGGCACCGAGGATTTCCGCACCGGCTATCAGGCCTTCCTCGACAAGCTCAAGCCGCAATTCAAGGGACGTTGACATGGCAGACACGAAAACAGCGGCCGCGCCCGGCGCGGGACCGCTTGCAGGCATGCGCGTGATCGAGCTTGCGCACATCATGTCGGGACCGATCTGCGGGATGATGCTCGCGGACATGGGCGCCGACGTCATCAAGGTCGAGAAGATCTCCGGCGGCGACGATTGCAGACGGTTCGCGCCGATCCTCCCGAGCGGCGAATCGGCATCGTTCATGATCGTGAACCGCAACAAGCGCGGCATCGCCCTCAATCTGAAGTCAGCAGGTGGCAAGGAAGTGCTCGCAAGGATGCTCGCGAGCGCTGACGTGGTGACGGAGAACTATCGACGCGGCACGATGGAAAAACTCGGCATGGGCTACGACACGCTCAAGGCGATGAATCCCGGCCTCATCTATTGCGCGATATCGGGCTATGGCCGCAGCGGGCCGATGGCCGACAAGGGCGGCTTCGATCTCATCGCACAAGGCCTGAGCGGTCTGATGAGCATGACCGGCGAGCCGGGGCAGGCGCCCATCAAGGCAGGCTCGCCCGTCACCGATATCAACGCGGGCATTCTGGCCGCGCTCGGCATCAGCGCGGCGTATGCGCGAAAGCAGGCGACCGGCCTCGGACAGATGGTCGATACGTCGCTCTTCGAAGCTGGTCTGCAGCAGATGTACTGGGCGTTCGCCAACTACTTCGCGGACGGCACGGTGTTGCCCAAGGCCGGCTCGGCGAATCCGACCAGTGCGCCGTACCAGGCGTTCCGCACGCGCGACGGCTGGGTCAACATCGGCGCGGCGAATCAAAGCAACTACGAGCGTCTGGTCGGCGTGTTGAACATCCCCGGACTCGCCGAAGACGAACGTTTCCAGACCAATGCAGGCCGTCTGAAACACCGCGAGGCGCTTGTCGAAATTCTGGGCGCGCGTCTCGTCGAGCGCACCACCGATGCATGGCTCGCAAGCTTCGACGAGATCGGCCTGCCGAGCGGCGCGGTGCTCGGCGTGCCGGAAGCGTCGTCGCACGAGCAGGCCGTCGCGCGCGGGATGATCGTGGAGACGGACCATCCGCTCGCGGGCCCGATGCGCGGCATCGGCTTGCCGATTCACTTCTCCGAGGGGCGCACGCAAGCCTCGCGGCCCGCGCCGCTGCTCGGACAGCACACCGGCGAAGTGCTCGGTGAATATGGGTTCGACGACGCGCGCATTCAGGCGCTCAAGGATGAAGGCGCGATTCTCGAAACGGAAGTTCCGGCATGATGTCGACAAATGTGCAAACGGTTTTATGCATTCATCATGCAGAATGCCTGATTCAACTCCATCGCCACGATCCGCCATGACGCTCATCCCTCCTTGTGCCGCCCGCGTGGGCGACATGCTCGCAACCGTCGCCACGCCATCCCTGACGATCGATCTCGACGCCTTCGACGCGAATCTCGCCGCGATGTCCGCGTTCGCGGCACGGCATGGCGTTGCATTGCGTCCGCATGCGAAGGCGCACAAGTCCAGCGAGATCGCAAAGCGCCAGGTCGAAGCGGGCGCGGTCGGCGTGTGCTGCCAGAAGCTGTCGGAGGCGTATCCGTTCGCGCGCGCGGGCATCGGCAGCATTCATGTGAGCAACGAGTTCGTCGGCGCGGACAAGCTGGCGATGGCTGTCGAACTCGCATCGCATGTGCGGCTTTCGGTGTGCGTGGATGCGTTGCCGCAAGTGCGCGCGCTCGGCGATGCGGCGGCGCGCGCCGGCGTGACGATCGACGTGCTGCCCGAAATCGATGCCGGCCAGCATCGCTGCGGCGTGACGAGCGAGGATGCGCTGCTCGCGCTCGTCGACGGCATTGCGGAACAACGCGCCTTGCGCTTCGCGGGCATTCAGGCGTATCACGGCGGCATACAGCACGTCGCGGACTGGAGCGCACGCAAGAGCGAAGCGAATCGCGCCGCGGACACCGCCGCACGCTATGTGCGCGCGCTCGATGCACGCGGCGTGCGTTGCGGCGTCGTGACGGGCGGCGGCACGGGCACGGTCGAGTTCGATGCCGCGAGCGGCGTCTTCACCGAACTGCAACCGGGCTCGTACCTCTTCATGGATGGCGACTACGGCGGCATCGGCTGGAGCGGTGAATTGCGCTGGCGCCACAGTCTTTTCGTGCTATCGACGATCATGAGCGCGACGCGGCCCGGCATGGCGGTGTGCGATGTCGGCCTGAAAGGGCTGGCGGTGGATTCGGGCTTGCCGCGCAGCGTGCATTGGCTCGACGCGAGCGCTGCGCCCGCGTTGAGCTACGTCGCCGCGAACGACGAACACGGCATGTTGCAGGCGCAACATGCCGACGCCGATTTCGCGGCGTTCGCCGGCGAGCGGCTTCGGTTGCCGCCGGGACACTGCGATCCGACCGTGAATCTCTACGACGAATACGTGTGCTATCGCGGCGAGCGCGTGACGGACATCTGGCCGATCGATGCGCGCGGCCTCTCGCGTTAGGCCGATGATTCCTTCGGCGGATAGATCGTCGCGATCAGCGCATCGAGATCCGCGACGATCAGCCCGACGACGAACTGCGCCACTTCCTGCGCGCCATGCGCCGACTCCTGCGCCGCAAGCATGTCCTTGAGTTCACTGACGGCCGCGCGTACGCGTTCGAGTCGCGCTTCTTCCTGATGATTCGACGCGAGCACGCTCGCGAGTGTCTCGAACAAAGCCTGTAGCTTGCGGCCCGTATCGCCGAGGCGGGCCGCGCATAGCTCGCGATCGAGGCGCGATACGGCCTTTGCAAGAAAGGCCGCATCGCCATGCAGGCGTCGCAGGAAGGGCGCGGCCTTGTCGATGGCGTCGGAGCGCCGGTTCTGCACCAGCACGATGATGTGCTCGCGTTCGGCTTCCTTCAACGCATCGTCGAGTGCTTTCTGAGCGTCCGTGCTGTGGGTTTCGAGGCGCATCGCGCGGGCTCCGTCCGGTGCGCCGGACAGGTACAGGCCGATCAGCTGACCGAGACTCTTCAAGGTATCCGCGACGCTGCGATGCGCGGCTTCGAGCGCGCGATTCGGCCAGAGCGCCGACACGACGAACGACGATGCCGCGCCGATCAATATCTCCAGCACGCGATGCATCGGCCGCTCGAAGGGCGATCCCGGGCCTGCCGGAATCAGCACGACGATCACGAGCGTCACGCATGCGAGCCTGAACGCGGGGCGCTTGGCGCTCAACGCGGCGAGCGGCACGAGCGCGACCGAAAAGACGGCGAGCGGCGGCGCGCCACGCTCCATCGCGACGATGCCGAGCACGCCCGCCACCGCGCCGATGAATGCGCCGATGATCTGATCGCGCGCGGTATCGACGGCTTGTGTGAGGCTCGGCTGCGTGACGATCACGAGCGTCGTGATGAGCGCCCAGTACCCTTCGGGCAGCGTGGCGAGCCGCGCGGCGGCATAGCTGATCGCGCAGCTCATCAGGGTGCGCAGAAGCCGTCTTGCTTCGGGCGCGCCGAAGAACGTGCGTAGTTTGCGTCGGGTGCGGGTGATCGCGGTCATGCGGTCCGGGTCGGTGATGAAACGGATCAGACGATGAAGACGCGCATGCGCGCGCCCGGTGCTGCATTATGCCAATGCAGCACGGCGCGCGAGTCGAAAGAGGATGTTCAGGGAAAACAGGAACGAGGCGGAACGCATGTTCTTTTCTTGCTGAACATGCGTGCCGCCCCGGTATCGCGACGAACCGAAGTCTCGACGAAACGTCAGGGTGTGTCGTCAGGTGAGCATCGGCACCGCTTCGATCAGCGCAAGCCCGAGTAGCGCCCCGATGGCTGCGCTGATGAGCTTCGGATGCCAGCGATCCAGATGCAGCGCCGTGAGCAGCGCGCCGATCAGGATGACCCCGAGCAAAGCGAAAACCACGACAAGATAGCCGATTTCGAAATCATTGTTGATCAGCACGACGCTGGCCTCCCGCCGGCTCGAGCCGGCCGAATTGCACATTGCATCACGCTGCGGCCGATGTCGATCCGCCCGCGCGACATTTTGATTATATGTCACGTCGTGATGTAATCAAGTCGACGATTTCAATGGGCGGGTCCCGCGTTGAGCGGCAGCTTCGACGCGCGCGCGCTGTCGGCCGTCATCTTCGATCCACCCGGCTTGTAGCCATTCGACATGAGCAGAAAGGCCATGATGTCCGCATAGTCCTGATCTTTCATCTTGCCGGGACGATCCGCGGGCATGTTGGTCGCCATGTAGTTGAAGATGCCGCCCACCGTGAGATGCGAGTTCGATGCCGGTGCGAACGACGGTCCCTGCAACGCGGGCGCGGTCATGCCCTGGAGTTGCGCGCCGTGGCACTTCGCGCACGAACTCGAATAGAGCGTCTTGCCGTGCGTCGTTTGCGCCTGCTCGAAGGTGGGCGGCTCGACGGCGCCTTCGTTCGCGACCTTGATGAAGCGTCCCGCGCGCGCTGTGCTGGCATCCGCGAGCATGATGCCGTCATGCTGGAACGATGCCGTCGACGGCGTGTCGAGATAGCGCGCAGCCGAAGCGGTTTGCGCGGGCAAGGCCCATTGCTTCGTCAGCGCCTGCAGGCGGCCATCGTTGGTCATCGCCTTGAGCGCATCGTCGATGCGACCGCGCAACGGGGCGCTTCTATCGCTGAAGGCGAATGCCAGATGCCAGTCCGCATACGGAGAGTCCGCGTTCGCAACCGTGAAGCTGCGCTCCGGATGCGCGATGCGATAAGCGACGACCGCTGGATACCACACGATCGCACGTTGCGCGCGACCGTTGGCCACCGCTTCGACCGTCGATGCCGATGTGTTCTCGAGATCGAGCGTCACGTCCGGCTGTTGCACGGCGATCAGTTGCGCGGGACTTGCATAGGTCGCGGCGACCGTGCGCTTCGCGGCGTCCTTCAGTTCCGCGCCGGGAGCTTCGATGCTCACATAGCCAGCACGCAGATAGCCGCGCGAAAACTGCATCTTGCCGCCGGATGCGTCGGCGACGGCGGAGCGCGGGAAGCCGGCGATCACATCGCATGCGCGTGCGAGCGTCTTGTCGAGTTCCTTGAGCGACACGCCATCGTCGTCGCCTTCGCCTATTCCGTTGGAGACGAACGTCGCGAGGATGTTGGCGCGTGCGAAAACCGCTTGCGCGACGCTGCGATCCAGCGCAGCTGACGGACTGCCGGGAAACGTGCAGATCTTCACGGCGGCATCGGATGCCGACGGCGCGAGGGCGATGCATGCGGCCAGCATGCCCACGGCACGCATGGAGTTGAGGGATTGATTCATGTCGAAGCGTCCGATGAGGTCGATGAACACCGCGAGCGCACGACGATGCGCGCTCGCGGTTCGATCAGGAAGGGTCAGGTGCGATCGAGCGCGAACACATAGAGCGTGCCGCCGCGCGGGACCTTGTCGGCGGCCTTCGCCATCGGGCCGCCCCAGATCGGATTCGCACCGCCGTAGCCCGCGAGGATCGCGACGTATTCCTTGCCGTCGATCTCGTACACCGAAGGCTGCGCGATGATGCCGCTCGCGAGCTTGGGGCTTTGCCACAGGACCTTGCCGGTCTTTTCGTCGAACGCATAGAGATGGCCGTCGAGCGAGCCGCTGAATGCGAGACCGCCCGCCGTCGTCGCGACGCCGCCGTTCCACGGCAGCTTGCTCCAGTGGCTCCAGACTTTCTTGCCGGTATCGACATCGATAGCCTGCAACTCGCCGTAGCCCTTGCTGCCGGGCTCGGGCTTGATCTCGAAGCCTTCGCCGAGATAGGGCAGACCTTCCATGTAAGTCACCGACTTGCCCGACAAGGACATGCACGCATGCAAGGCGGGCACGATCGCGAGATGCGTTTGCGGATCGTATGAAACGGACCACCAGTTTTTGCCGCCGAGAAAGCTCGGACATGTTTCGATGGTCGTGCCCGTCTTCGGATACTTCGATGCATCCTGAATCGGCTTGCCATCGTCCGTGTAACCCGTGACCGATGTCGCGGTGACGAAGGGCCGCGCGTAGATCAGCTTGCCGTTGCTGCGATCGATTGCATGAAAGAAGCCGTTGCGGTCCGCGTGAATGATCGCGTCGTAGTCCTTGCCCTGATACTTGATGTTCGCGAGAACGGGCGTGTTCACGCCGTCATAGTCCCACGTGTCATGCGTCGTGTATTGATAGTGCCACTTGAGGTCGCCGGTTTTCGGATCGAGCGCGAGCAGCGAATCGGAATAGAGGTTGTCGCCGGGACGAAGATCCGCGAGCCACGGTCCCGGATTGCCCACGCCCCAATAGAGCGTCTTGCTCGCGGCGTCATAGGTGCCGGTGAGCCATGCGGGCGCGCCGCCGTGTTCCTGCATGCCATCGGGCCAGGTGTTGCCGCCGGGCTCCTTCGCGCCGGGCACGGTAAAGCGCTTCCACAGCACCTTGCCATCGTTTGGATCGAGTGCCGCGATGAAGCCGCGCGCGCCGTACTCGCCACCCGCACTGCCCACGACGAGCGCGCCATCCAGCGCGAGCGGCGCCAGCGAGAACGCATAGCCGGTGCCCGGATCGAACATCGCCTTCTTCCATACGAGCGCGCCCGTTTGCGCATCGAGCGCGGCCACTTCGCCGTTCAGCATCGCGACGTAGACGTTCTTGCCGTACAAGGCGACACCGCGATTGATCACATCGCAACATGCGGTCTTGAACGACCTCGCATCGAGATTCGGCTCGTATTTCCAGAGCTGTTTGCCTGTTGCGGCATCGAAGGCATAAACGTTGTCCTTGGGCGTCGTCACGAAGAGAAAGCGTCCGTTGACGATGGGCGTCGCTTCGAAGCCCTGCTGCAAGTCCTTGGGAAACTTGTAGCTCCATGCCTGCTTCAAGCCCTTCACATTCGTCGTGTCGATCTGCTTGAGCGGCGAGTGTCCATGACCGTTATACGTGCGGTAGTAGGTCAGCCAGCCCGGATCATCCTGAGCGCTCGTGAGACGTTCATAGCTGACTTCCGGATACTGCGCAGGCGTGCTGCCCGCCGCGATGGCATGCTGCTGGGCGAGCGTGAATGTGGCAGCGACGCCTGCAGCAAGGGCCGCGATGCGCATTGCCGGACTGAAGCGGATCTTCATCGTTGTCTCCTGGGTATTATCGGTGCGACGTCTTCGTTGAATCTCGATAGCCATCCGAAACGGTTGCGACGTCATCAAGGCAAGTCATGTGCCATTGACGATGCATGTGCGTGCGTGCCTTGCTGCATGTGGTTCTCTTGGACGATGTCATGCAGAGGCCCGCCACGTGGCGTTGATGTTCGTGTGTTGCATCGTGGAGCAGTGAGACGTCCGGCGTGTTGCCCGATGTGACAGTGCGGGTTCAGTCGAGCCAGCCGAGGCGGCGGGCTTCATCGATGAAGCGATACACATCCGCGGCGAGTCCCGACGTGCCGAAGCGCGTTTCGATTTCACCGATGATGTCATCGAGTTCGCGCGTGCCATCGCAGCGCGCGAGTATTTCGCCCGCACTGCGGTTGAGTTCGACGCTTCCGCGCGGATGCACGATCTCGCATGTGCTCATGTCCGCATGCCAGTGCAGCTTCAGTGGCGCACGCAAGCGTGGCCGCGCGGGCGCAGTCGTGGTGTTCATGAGGAGCGGAAAGAGAAGGGGACGTGCCCGGGTTCGATCGACCCGGGCGCGCTTTTATCGCAGCATCAGCGTGTCGCGATATACATCGTGATTTCGAAGCCGAAGCGCAGGTCGGTGAAGGCCGGTGTCGTCCATTGCATGTTCATCTCCTGGATGATGTTCGAGTGAGATCGCGAACCGTTTCGCAACCGGACTCGAAAATGCAAGCTCCGTGCCTTCGATGAGTTGACCGTGCATGTGCACGCTGTTGGCTTTCAGTCCGGTTTCGATGATTCGTTAGTATCGTGACCGCGTTGTGCTTCTTCGGGACACGGGTGTAGCGAAGTGGAACACCTCATTGCTCCATCGTTGAACAGGCGGGCATCTTGCGATAAATCGTGTTGCGCGAAACCCCCAGCGCGCGTGCAGCGGCCGATACATTGCCACGATGCCGCGCGAGCGCCGCAGCGATCACGGATGCCGTGACTTCCTGGAGACGCCCTGACGCAAGCGCCGATGGAACGCATGCTTCAGACGGGCCTTGCGCGCCGACGCGGGTTTCCTCGAAGAAATCTTCCGGAAGATGTTCCCGGCGGATGCAGCCGTCGTCATCCACCATCGCGGCCGCCGTGCGCAGCAGGTTGCACAGTTGCCGGAAGTTGCCGGGCCACGCGTAGCGCTCGAAGAGCGCCATGACTTCATCGTCGATCGACAGGGGCATGGCGCACGCTTCATCGGCGCTCACGGCGTGCAGCATCTTCGTGATCACGGTCGCGAGGTCGGTACGTTCGCGCAACGGCGGCAGCTTTACGACGAGTCCGTTCAGGCGGTAATAGAGGTCCTCGCGAAAGCGGTTCTGTTCGATCATCTCGCGCAGATTGCGGTGCGTCGCGCAGATGATGGCGACATCGACCGGTATCGATTTGCTCGAACCGAGTGGATCGACGACGCGTTCCTGCAGCACGCGCAGCAGGCGCACTTGCAACGGATACGGCATGTCGCCGATCTCGTCGAGAAAGAGCGTGCCGCCGTTCGCCTGCAAGAGCTTGCCGGCCGCGCCCTTGCGTCGCGCGCCCGTGAACGCGCCTTCCTCATAGCCGAAGAGTTCCGACTCGATCAGGTTTTCCGGAATCGATGCGCAGTTCACCGCGACGAACGGCCCCGCGCGGCGCGGCGAATCGCTGTGAATGGCCTGGGCGAGCAGTTCCTTGCCCGTGCCGGTTTCGCCCGTGATGAGGATCGGAATGTCCTTGCCGATGACCTTGCGCACTTTGCCGATGACGGCGGACACCCTGGTATCGCCGGTGTCGAGCGAGGCGAGCTTCGATGAAGCATCGAGCGCAGTCGATGCGCGCGGCGCGGGTCTGGCCGCGACGTGCGTGGCAGCCATCTCGGCGAGCGGCGCGCGGTTCAGGCGCACGCGTGCGCACACGCGTGTGCCGTTGTTGAGGTCGAGGGGCAGATGCGGCGCGCGGCTCGCATGCGAACGATCGATCAGTTGCGCGCTCGTGAGCCCGAACAGCGACGACAGCGTATGCGCGCGCAGCGAGGAAAGCGGCAAGCCGAACTGAAACTGCGCGCTGCGGTTGGCCGAGAGAAAGCGTCCGTCGCACGTGAAGGCCATGATGCCTTCCATCAGCGTGCCGAGAAACTCGGGGCGGCTGTGAAACGCGATCTGCAGCATGCCCTGAAACGTGCTGGAAAAAAGGTGGTTCTCGATCATCTGCACCGACATGCGCGCAAGCGCCATGGTGTGCCGATGATAGCTGCGATGATCGCCGGTGACGTCGAGCACGCCGATGAGATCGCCGTATGGATCGAGGATCGGCACGCTGGAGCAGGTGAGAAAGCGATTGGCGGCGAGATAGTGCTGGGCGCCGTGCACGACGGTCGGACAACGTTCCGCGATCGCCGTGCCGATCGCATTGGTCCCTTGCCGTTCCTCCGCCCAGTTCGCGCCGGCGCGCAGCGCGACCTTCTCGGCGCGCGCGAGAAAGTCGTCGTCGCCCGTCGAATGGAGAATCAGACCTTGAGCGTCGGTCAGCACGATCATGCTTTGCGTGTTGACGATTTGTTCGCGCAGCGTTTCCATCACCGGCGTCGCGTGCGCGCACAGCACGCGGTTCTGATCGAGCTTGAGCAGCAGATCGCCTTCGGTAAGAACGTCGTAGTCGGGCCGTGTCGTCGCGTTCAGGCCGAAGGTTTCGGAACGCTCGTGCGCCTTGCGGATCGACGGAATGAGCCAGCCGCTCTCTCGTTCTTCGTGGGTAACCGCGATCTCGCGGATATCGTCTTGCATCCTCTCCTCCATGTGCAAGTGCCGGTCGTATCGCCGGATGTGTGAGCGCGGATAAAAAGCAAGTCCTGCGCCAAAGAGCGGCGCGATCGTGCGTGTCAGTCAATCGAAAGGATGCCGGTGTCGTCGCGGTGGCGACAGCATCGCGCGTGTTGTGTTGGCGCGCGTCTGACTTGCCGTTGCGATGGCGCGCCCGCATTTGCATCGACGTGCCCGCTGCGTAAGGCTGCGCACATCTCGGAGCCGACGTAGCGATCATTGGCATGCACGATGCAAAGAACCATGGCGAGCGCACCATACGCTCGATTCAAGCAAACGCTTGCTCACGCATCACAAGGAGAAACCCCATGGCGAACCTGAAGCTCGACGATCTGGAACATGCCGAGGATCTGTCCTCTTCCGAGATGTCCCGCATCTTTGGAGGCGACAAGAAGGAGCCGGCCGGCAGGCCGATTCATATCGACGCCAATAGCGGCGTGCTGACGTTCAAGGACGGCTCGCAATGGACAATGGACCTCGACGGCAAACTGCATCCGCTGTGACGCGTGGCTTCGGAAGCCGCCTGTGAGAGGAGACCGGGACGTGCGTTAGGGCGTGCGTCCCGGTTTTTTGCATTCGGAATGCCTGATGGCGTTTTGACTTTTGTGTTCTGAATGCCGAACTACAAACCAGTTCTGCCGGCCGTGAGCACGAGGCGCAAGCCGAGCGCCGCGATGACGCTCGACGCAATGCGATCGATCCACTTCTTTGCGCGCAGATACATATCGCGCGGCCGCTGGCTGGAAAATCCCAGCGCGACGACGGTGTACCAGCCCGTCTCGATCGCGAAGACCATGGGCGGCAGCACGAAATAGCACCACAGCGGAGGATGCTGCGGCAGGAGCGCCGCGAAGATACTGCCGTACCAGATGGCGGTCTTCGGATTGCTCAGTTGCGTGGTGAGTCCGAGCCAGAACGATTTGCGTGCGCTTCTCGTCAGCGCGGGCGCATCGTCGCGAGTCGGCATATGCATCGGCTGCGCGGCGCCGCGCCAGATCTTCCACGCAATGTGGATCAGATAGAGGCCGCCCGCGACCTTCAGCGCGATGTAGAGCCACTCCACGGCGACCAGCAGGGTATAGAGTCCCGCGAGCGCGATGCCGCCGAAGAAGATGCCGCCCACACCCATGCCGAGCGCGGTCGCGAGACCATCGGCGCGCGATATGCCTATGGCGTTGCGCGCCACCACCACGAAGCTCGGTCCGGGGATCATCGCGCCGAGCAGCAGCGAGAACAGAATCGCGAGTACGGCGTTCGATGCGGTCATCGGATGGTCCCCCTCTGTTTGCACGATTGCATGTGGAATGCGGCATGCAAAACGCACGATTGCATTCAACATGCATGATACGCCCGATGTCCCGCGCTGCTTCAGGCGCCGTCGCTCGCGACGCTGTCTTCATGAATCGCGCGGTTGCGTCCGGCGCGCTTCGCAAGGTAGAGCGCGGCGTCGGCGCTGTTGAGCAGTTTGAGCGCGTCGTTGGCATGGCGCGGCGAGGCCGTGGCGCAGCCGATGCTGATGGTCAGCACCCCTTTGGGCACTGCGCTGTTCGGAATCGCCAGTTCCTCCACTTTCACGCGCAGGCGTTCCGCGAACGTGAACGCGCCGCTCGAGGCCGCGCCTGGCAACACGATCACGAACTCCTCGCCGCCGTAGCGCGCAACGATATCGCCGGGCCGCTTCGCGGAATTCTGTATGCAATCGGCCACCGCGATGAGCGCATCGTCGCCCATCGCGTGACCGTAGGTGTCGTTGTAGAGCTTGAAGTAATCGACGTCGACGAACAGCGCGGAGAGCGGTTGATCGGCGCGCCGCGCACGCCGCCATTCCTCATCGAGCCGGCGGTCGAGCGCGCGGCGATTGGAGAGTCCGGTCAGCGCGTCCGTGCCCGCGAGCCGCTGCAGTTTCTCGTGCGCGATCGCACGCGAACGCAACGAGATGGCCAGCAGCCAGGAGATGACGATGAAGCCGCCGCCGAACATCAGCGTCAGGCCACCGATGACGACGCTGCGTTCACGCCATGCGCTGAGCACATCATCTTCCGCAGGCGCGACCGCCGCGATCAGATGCGTGCCCGGCACGTGCTGGAAGGTATAGAGCCGCCGTACACCGTCGATCGTCGAGCGGGAGATATAGGAGCCGGAGGGCGCGTCCTTCATCGCGGAGAAAGTGGGCGATTTCGCGACGTATCCCGTTTCATCCGACGGCAACGCGGGCTTGCGCGCGATCATCACGCCGTCCTCCTGCACGATGAACGCCGACCCCGACCGGCCGACGTTCACGCGCGACAACAGGTTCCTGAAGTAGGCGACGTTCAGCGCGATGACCGCGACCCCCGCGAACGATCCGTCCGGCGCGTTGATGCGGCGGCTCATCGCGAGCGAGGCCACGCCCTTGCGCAGTCGCGACGCATAGGGTCCGGAAATGAAGAGGCCCGCGTCGGCGTGTTCGGCATGATCCTTGAAGTAGTCGCGATCGTTGAAAAGCAGATCGGCATGCTGCGAAGGATCGCGTTCGATTACGATGCGTCCTTCGCGATCCATGACGAACGCGCCGCCGACATAGGTCATTCCGGTGGCGCCATCGAACAGAACGAGCTTGCGCAGATCGGGAGGAAGCGCCATCACGGCGGGGTTTTGCGCGCCGCTCACGATGGTGCGCAGCGACAGGTCGATCGCTTCGGCGTTGCGGGCGATATCCGCGCTCAGGGTCGCGACGAGATTGGCCGACGCCTGATGCGCGTTCTGCAGCGCTTGCGCGCGTCCCTGCCAGAGCGCGGCGAACGACAGCACGGCCATGGAAATGGCGATGGCGGTGCCGATCAGTCCGGCGAGCACCGGAAAGCGCGAGAACGCTTCGGCGAAGCGCATCGCGGCAGAGTTGTTGCGTCGCATCAGCCGGCGGCTCATCACGCGTCCGGTCTTGCGAACGGCCTTCAAACTGGCGGGCATTCAGGTTCTCCGCATGACGCCATCCCCGCATGACCGGGCACGCCATCGCTGTGCGACGCCACCTCGCATTGCGTCGAAAACTCCGTGATTCATGGGTCGATTGTAGTCGGTCGCACCGCTTCGTTTCAGCACGGGCGTCCGCGAATCAGCTACCGCGTACGCCCATGCGCTTGCGGATTTCCGAGTCGAGAATGAGCCGCCCGCGCAGCTTGCCCTTCATGCGCTTCACGTAACGCGGCGCTTCGGTCATGTGAATCACCATCAGCTCACGGACCTTGTCCGCGTTGCGTGCGCGCGCGGCTTCCGTGATCGCCTTGTGGATCTTCACGTTCGCGCGGCCGAAGCGCTCGTGCTCGGCCTGCGGCGTATCGTTCCTGAACTCGATGAGCTGCCTGATCATCTCGTTGATGAGTTCGCACGTGAAGCGCAGAAACGGATTGGGATTGGCGGCGGCGAGAATGTCGTGAAAGTTCACGTCTTCCTGACGTTGCCTGACGATGTCGCGATCCGCATGCGCCGCGGCGGGCTCGTCGCAACACGCGATGTTCGTTTCCAGCGCCGCGAAATCCTCGTCGGTGAGATGAGGCACCGCGCC
>Ga0160459_100092_pt1 | contig 94226 bp, 72 predicted proteins | sample HID1973K_E6MG_FD_108208 | JGI IMG/M metagenome (GOLD analysis project Ga0160459, IMG submission 108208) | Enriched mosquito-associated microbial communities from UW Madison campus, WI, USA - HID1973K_E6 MG | ecosystem: Host-associated > Arthropoda: Insects > Digestive system > Unclassified ...
GCCGGCGTAGTCCATGGAGGCGACCACCTTGGGCAGCATGTCGTAGCCCTTGAGGTCGAGTTCGCGCTGGCTCAGGGCCAGGTTCATCATCTCGACGCGGGCGTCCAGGTTGTACTTGATGGCGCGTGCCATGGCTTCGTACAGGTCGACCGGGCCGTGCACGGGTTCCTGGTCGGCGGCCACGCGGGACATCAGGTCGACTGCGCGGTCTTCGTTCTGCTGGGCGGTGAGGGTGGTGGGCTGCACGGCGCAGCCGGCGAGCACCAGGCTCGCGACCAGTGCCACCGGCGCCAGACGCATCCCACGTGCAGCCTTGCGCTGCACCGATGTACCCGTCTTTACTAGATTCGATTTCATTGAACTGCCTTCTATTTGATATTGAACAACTGAGACGACTGGAATAGAGCCGCTGCTCAATTCCTCCCCGGCCATGATTGTCATCTCGAATACAGCGCATGAAAACCCTGCAGCATCCAGTGTTGTTAAATCCATCACAGCTTGTTTGGCATTCAATTACGATTGTGAAGTTCTCCGCCTTAAATTAACTAATGCGTTGTTTTTAAACGATTTTTTAAAGCAGCAAGAACACAAAAAGCCAATCTCTTAGATGTACCTAAATTCAATAAAAAGAAGATGCTTCCGCAACTTCAGGGGAAAGTCGGAAGCCGGTTTGTAGGAAATTTCCATCCGGAATTAATGCACATCCAATTGAAGGCATTGCATCAATTCACGCGAATCACCCGCAGGCGATTTGCAAGAAACAAAAGCACTCAACTGCGCAGCCCACTCACTACGGTGGCCGTACCTTGCCCACACATGCCGCCATCCGCCCAGGCGGGCCAAAACCCGAACGCCGCGGGGGCGTTGAATAGAATCGATGTTTCCCGCGTCCGAATCGCGGCCCCCGCCCGGCCGCCCCTTCAGCCGTTGCGCCTGACGCACGGCGGACGCGGCAGCCCCCTACGTAGCGAACGCAAGCATCGTCATGAGCGACACACCCAACCAGCCCGGCCTCTCCAGCCTGTCCAAGTCCTTCGAACCCGCCGCCATCGAGGCGCAATGGGGCCCGGAATGGGAACGCCGCGGCTATGCCAAGGCGGGTTTTCGCGGCACGCAGCAGCCGCAGGAAGGCGCGGCGTCCTTCGCCATCCAGCTGCCGCCGCCCAACGTGACGGGCACGCTGCACATGGGGCATGCGTTCAACCACACGATCATGGACAGCCTCACGCGCTACCACCGCATGAAGGGCGACAACACGCTGTGGGTGCCGGGCACCGACCACGCCGGCATTGCCACGCAGATCGTGGTGGAGCGCCAGCTGCAGGAACAGCAGCAGAACCGCCACGACCTGGGCCGCAAGAACTTTGTGGCGCGCGTGTGGGAATGGAAGGAGCGATCCGGCAACACCATCACCCAGCAGATGCGCCGCCTGGGCGACACGGTCGACTGGAGCCGCGAGTACTTCACGATGGACGACAAGCTCTCCACCGTGGTCACCGACACCTTCGTCAAGCTGTATGAAGAAGGCCTGATCTACCGCGGCAAGCGCCTGGGCAACTGGGACCCGGTGCTCAAGAGTTCGGTGAGCGACCTGGAAGTGGAAAGCGAGGAAGAAGACGGCTTCCTCTGGCACATCAGCTACCCGCTGGAAGACGGCTCGGGCGTGCTCACGGTGGCCACCACGCGGCCCGAGACCATGCTGGGCGACGTGGCGGTGATGGTGCACCCCGAAGACGAGCGCTATACCGCGCTGGTCGGCAAGAAGGTGCGGCTGCCGCTGGTCGGCACGCTGATTCCGATCATTGCCGACGACTACGTCGACAAGAGCTTCGGCACCGGCGTGGTGAAGGTCACGCCGGCGCACGACTACAACGACTACGCGGTGGGCCAGCGCCACAAGCTGCCGACCATCGGCGTGCTGGCGCTGGACGCCACGATCAACGACAACGCCCCGGAGAAGTACCGCGGCATGGACCGCTTCGTCGCGCGCAAGGCCGTCGTGGCGGACCTTGACGCGCTCGGCCTCTTGGTCGAGACCAAGAAGCACAAGCTGATGGTGCCGCGTTGCGCGCGCACCGGCGCGGTGGTCGAGCCGATGCTGACCGACCAGTGGTACGTGGCGATGACCAAGCCGGGCCACGACGGCCAGTCGATCGCGCAGAAGGCGATCGACGTGGTGAAGTCGGGCGAGGTGCGCTTCGTGCCCGAGAACTGGGTCAACACCTACGACCACTGGATGGAGAACATCCAGGATTGGACGATTTCGCGCCAGCTGTGGTGGGGCCACCAGATTCCGGCCTGGTACGACGAGGCGGGCAACGTCTACGTGGCGCACGACGAAGCGGCCGCGCAGGCGCAGGCCGACAAGGTCAAGCCGGGCGCCAGGCTCACACGCGACGAGGACGTGCTCGACACCTGGTATTCGTCGGCCATGGTGCCTTTCTCCTCGCTCGGCTGGCCCGAGAAGACGGATGACCTGGCGCGCTACCTGCCCTCCTCCGTGCTGGTCACCGGCTACGACATCATCTTCTTCTGGGTCGCCCGGATGATCATGATGACCAAGCACTTCACCGGCCAGGTGCCGTTCAAGGATGTCTACATCCACGGCGTGGTGCGCGATTCGCACGGCAAGAAGATGAGCAAGTCCGAAGGCAACGTGCTCGACCCGGTCGACCTGATCGACGGCATTGCGCTGGAACCGCTGCTGGACAAGCGCACCACCGGCCTGCGCAAGCCCGAGACCGCGCCGCAGGTGCGCAAGAACACGCAAAAGGAATTCCCCGAAGGCATTCCGGCCTACGGCGCCGACGCGATGCGCTTCACCTTCGCTTCGCTGGCCTCGCTGGGCCGCAGCATCAACTTCGATCCCAAGCGCTGCGAGGGCTACCGCAACTTCTGCAACAAGCTCTGGAACGCCACCCGTTTCGTGCTGATGAACTGCGAAGGCCAGGACTGCGGCCTGAAGGAACACACCAAGGCCGAGTGCCAACCCGGCGGCCCCTTCCACGGCTACATGCAGTTCAGCCAGGCCGACCGCTGGATCGCCTCGCGCCTGCAGCGCGTGGAAGCCGAAGTGGCCAAGGGCTTCGAGGAATACCGCCTGGACAACGTTGCCAACGCGCTCTACCAGTTCGCCTGGGACGAGTTCTGCGACTGGTACCTGGAAATCGCCAAGGTGCAGATCCAGACCGGTAGCGAAGCGCAACAACGCGCCACGCGCCGCACCCTCATCCGCACGCTGGAAGCGCTGCTGCGCCTGGCGCACCCGGTGATCCCGTTCATCACCGAAGAACTCTGGCAGAAGGTGGCGCCGGTGGCCGGCATTGCGGGCGAATCGATCATGGTGGCGCCCTATCCCGTCAGCCAGCCGAACAAGATCGACGAGGCAGCCGAAGCGCACGTGGCCCAGCTCAAGTCGCTGGTCGACGCCTGCCGCACCTTGCGCGGCGAGATGAACGTCTCGCCCGCCACGCGGCTGCCGCTCTTTGCGGTGGCCGACGACGCCGCGCAGGCGCAGTTCCTGCGCGATGCGGCGCCGGTGCTGCAGGCGCTGGCCAAGCTCAAGGAAGTGAAGGTGTTCGACGACGAGGCCGCCTGGCGCGCCGCCGCGCAGGCCGCACCGGTGGCGGTGGTCGGCCCGGTGCGCCTGTGCCTGCACATGGAGATCGACAAGGCGGCCGAGACGGCGCGCATTGGCAAGGAAATCGTGCGCATCGAAGGCGAGATTGCCAAGGCCAACGGCAAGCTGGGCAACCAGGCCTTCGTGGCCAAGGCGCCGCCGGCGGTGATCGAGCAGGAACGCCAGCGCGTGGCGGACTTTTCCGCAACTTTGATCCGCCTGCGCGAACAGATTGAGCGCCTCGGCTGACACGCAGGCGCCAGGCGCGCATTTACCATGGTCTGGTTTGGAATCCAGGAGAAAAGAACCCATGTCTCTCTCGAAGTCGCCCATCCGCAAGGCCGTGTTCCCGGTCGCCGGATTCGGCACCCGTTTCTTGCCCGCCACCAAGGCGCAGCCCAAGGAAATGCTGCCCGTGGTGGACAAGCCGCTGATCCAGTACGCAGTGGAAGAGGCCTATGCAGCCGGCATCCGCGACATGATCTTCGTCACCGGCCGCAACAAGCGCGCCATTGAAGACCATTACGACACCGCCTACGAACTGGAAAGCCAGCTCGAGGCCAGCGGCAAGGACGCGCTGCTCAAGATCGCCCGCTCGGTCAGCCCCGACGACATGACCTGCTCTTATGTGCGCCAGCCGCGCATGCTGGGCCTGGGCCACGCCGTGCTGTGCGCCGAGCACCTGGTGGGCGACGAGCCCTTCGCCGTGCTGCTGGCGGACGACCTGATGGTCGGACCGAGCGGCGGCGATTCGGTGCTGGCACAGATGGTGAAGGCCTACGACCGGCTCGGCGGCTCCGTGCTGGCGGTGCAGGAAGTGCCGCTGGAGCACGTCAAGCGCTACGGCATCGTGGCCGGCGAAGCGGCAGGCAAGCAGCTCACGCGCGTCAGCGCCATGGTGGAGAAGCCCTCGCCGGAAAAAGCCCCGTCGCGCCTGGGCGTGGCCGGCCGCTACATCCTCTCGCCCTCGGTCTTTGCCGAGATCCGCAACCAGCCCAAGGGCGCCGGCGGCGAGATCCAGCTGACCGACGGCATCGCCGCCCTGCTGCACAAGGAAGCGGTGCACGCCTTCGCCTACGAAGGCACGCGCTACGACTGCGGCAGCAAGGAAGGCTTCCTGCAGGCCACGGTCGAGCTCGCCCTGCAGCACGCCGAAGTCGGCGAGAGCTTCCGCAGCTACCTCAAGGGACTGGCGCTCTGAGCTTCGATGGCGTCACCAGCGGCTGCAGGTAGCGCCACAGTTCGTCGTCGCTCACGGGCGTGAGCGGCAGCCCGAAAGCCTCGCGCAGGCGCGCCACCAGCGACTGCGCCCACAGCGCATTCCAGACCGTGCCGGCATGGTGGTCGTCCAGCAGCGCGTTGTGCGGGTCGTCGCCTGCGGCGGCGTTGCTCACCTCGAAGCCACTGCCCACGGTCACCGTCCGGTAGATCGGCAGGCCCTCGGGCGTGCGGCTGCCCCACAGGTGGCGAAACCACGCGTCCTGGTCAAAGAAGGCGGCGCCCGGCGTCTGCTCGGCCAGGGTGCGCAGCGCGCCGTTGAAGCGGGCCAGCGCCGCGGCGGTGTTGCCGCTTTCCTCGGCCGAGCGGAATCGGTCGAACTGCGACGGATCGTCGATCTCGTTGCCGATGCCCACCACCAGGAAGTGCAGGCCGGGCTGCTGCTGGCGCAGCAGTGCCATGGCCGCGCCGATGCGGTCCCGACAGTGCGCGATTGCCGCGTCGAGCTCGGCCGCATGCGGATCGCGCGCCTGCAGCTCGAGCATGCCCTGCCAGTCGTTCAGGCCCATGCGGATCACCACCACGCCGTGCTGCCAGCGCGCCGGCTCCCTGGCCATGAGCGCGGCCAGCGAAGGCGCCTGCCGCATGCGCCGGCCCGTCAGGTCGTCGCAGATGGCGCCGTAGTAGGCAAAGTTGTAGAGGTAGTCCTGCTTGCGCGGCGCCCGCCCGACCGGCAGGCCGAGCAGCTGGGTCGCGAAGGCGATGTAGCGGTTGTTGCCCCAGGTGAGCCATGGCCCGGGGTCCAGTTCGTTGCCGCGCAAGCGCGCCAGCGATTCGACCCAGCTGAAGGTGCGCTCGCGGAATTCGCTGCTGCGGCCTGAACCCGCTGGGTACAACGCGTCCTGGTACGAATGGCTGTCGGAATCGCCCAGCACCGCCATCGGTATGGCTTTTGGCGGCCGGTTCATCTCCAGCAGCACCGCCGGCGGCCCCTTGCCGGCCGAGAGCACCAGCCACAGCCCGAGCGCCACCACCAGCAGCCCCAAAGCCAGCAGAAGCCAGAGCCAGGTGGGCAGGCGCATGGGCTCAGCGGCGCCGCAGCACGTGGATGAATTCGTCGCCGACCGTCTCCTGCTCGATCAACTCGTTGCCGGTCTGTCGCGAGAAGGCCTGGAAGTCACGCATCGAGCCCGGGTCGGTGGACACCACGCGCAGCAACTGGCCGCTTTGCATCTCGTTGAGCGACTTCTTGGCCTTGAGAATGGGCAGCGGGCAGTTCAGTCCGCGCGTGTCGATTTCCTTGTGAACGTTCATGGTGCGTCTATCGTTTGGCGTCGTCGAGTCCGCGCCGGCGCTCTTCGTTCTCGGCCGCGGTGAAGAACACGGGTTCGTGGCCGCGGCTCTTCAGCCACTCGGCCAGCGCATAGCCGGTGCCGGCCGGCCAGCACTTCAGGTCAGGCAGGTCGTACAGGCGGTAGTCGACCAGTTCGGGCGACAGGCTCACCTCGCCTTCGGCGCGCACGTGGTAGGCGATGATCACCTGGTTCATGCGCTGGAAGTCGTAGACGCCGACCAGGTTCACTTCGCTCACGTCGAGGTTGGTTTCTTCCTTCACCTCGCGCGCGATGCCCTCCTGCGGCGTCTCGCCGGCCTCCATGAAGCCGGTGATCAGCGCATACATCTTGCCGGGCCAGGCGGCGTTGCGCGCCAGCAGCACCTGGCCGCGGTATTCGACGATGGCGGCCAGCACCGGCGTCGGGTTGTTCCAGTGCGTCCAGTTGCAGGCGGGGCAGCGCAGGCGCGATTTCGCGCCGCCGTCTTCGGCCAGTTCGATCCACGCCAGCGGCGTGGCACAGGTGGGGCAGTATTGGGGATCCATCATCGTGCTCAGGCCGGGAACACGCCGGTCGACAGGTAGCGATCGCCGCGGTCGCACACCACGAAGACGATGGTCGCGTTCTCCACCGTCCTGGCGATCTCCAGCGCCACCCACAAGGCGCCGGCGGCCGAGATGCCGGCAAAGATGCCCTCCTCGCGCGCCAGCCGGCGGCACATCTCCTCGGCGCTGTCCTGGCTCACGTTCACGACCTGGTCGATGCGCTCGGGCTCGTAGATGCGCGGCAGGTATTCCTGCGGCCACTTGCGGATGCCCGGGATGCGCGAACCCTCCTCCGGCTGCGCGCCGATGATCTGGATCGCCGGGTTCTTTTCCTTCAGGAAGCGCGACACGCCGGTGATGGTGCCGGTGGTGCCCATCGCGCTCACGAAATGCGTGATGCGCCCCTGCGTATCGGCCCAGATCTCGGGGCCGGTGGTCTCGTAGTGGATGCGCGGGTTGTCGGCGTTGGCGAACTGGTCGAGCACGCGGCCCTTGCCCTGCGCCACCATCTGCTCGGCCAAGTCGCGCGCGTACTCCATGCCGCCGCTCTTGGGCGTGAGCACCAGCTCGGCGCCGAAAGCCTTCATCGTCTGCGCCCGCTCGACCGACAGGTCCTCCGGCATGATCAGCACCATGCGGTAGCCGCGGATCGCCGCCGCCATCGCCAGCGCAATGCCGGTATTGCCCGAAGTCGCCTCGATCAAGGTGTCGCCCGGCTTGATCTCACCGCGCTCCTCGGCCCGCTTGATCATCGACAGCGCCGGCCGATCTTTCACCGAACCCGCCGGGTTGTTGCCCTCCAGCTTGCCCAGGATGACGTTGCCACGTTGGGCGTTGTCCTGAGCGTGAATGCGTTGCAATGACACCAGCGGCGTCCTGCCGATAGCGTCTTCGATCGTCGGGTATTTCATGGCGTGCACTGTGCCATAATTTCGGGCTTCTCTCCGTCCGTGCCCGGGTGGTGAAATTGGTAGACGCAGGGGACTCAAAATCCCCCACCGAAAGGTGTGCCGGTTCGATTCCGGCCCCGGGCACCATAGCGATGTCGCTATGAAACCTGTAGCACGTTCCGCAACGCGCTGCGCCGGCTTCCAAGCGGACCACGTGATGGATCCGCCCGGCAAGTCCCCAACAGCCCCCACATGAACAGAGGCCCAAGGCATCGCTGCCTCGGGCCTTCCTGTCATGCCGGCGCGCTCAAATTTCCGGGAGCGCTACGAACAGGTATAGCTCGCAGCCAAGCCAGCGTCACCGCTGGTGTAGGTGATCTTCTTCGGATACACGCAGATGGGACGCGTTTTCGCCGCGGCGCCCGGGACCTGCAGCGTCAAGGCATCCGGACGCGTGCCCTTCTCCACCCAGGCCGTCAGCGCATCGTAGAACTGGGTCGGCGTGAAGAAGGGAATCTCAGCCGTTGGATTGGAGGTTCCGTTGGGGTCGCCATGGCCGGCGCCCGGCACCAGGTAGAGCTGGTAGAAGCTCTGCACATCGCTCAAGCCGCCCATGTTGGCAACGATGCTGTTGTAGTAGTTGACCGTTCCCTGCGGCGTGATGAGTTCGTCGGCCAGGCCGTGCCAGGTCAGCATCTTGCCGCCGCGATTCTTGAAGGCCGAGAGGTCGGGGTTGTCGGTGTTGATGTTGCCGAACGACGGCTGCAAGGCCACGCCGCGGTCGTAGGCATCGCTCAACTGGGCATAGCCCAGTTGCTTCCAGAGCGATTGGCCATTCCCCGTCGCATTCAAGAAGCCGGGGTCGCCGATGGCGGCGTTCTGCAGCTCGAGCGCCACCAGATCGGACGCGATGGGGAACGCGCCGTTCGGATTGGCCAGGCCGCCCAGCGAGGTTCCACGCACCAGCCCGAACCAGCGATGGGTTCCGGACCCCAGCAGCGTCGAGGACGAGGCCGCCGGCCAGCCATTGTCGATGTCCGGCGAAGGAACGGAGCCATCGGTGGTCATGCCGTACCAGATCTTGTTGATCGCCGTGGCCTGTGCCTTGGTGACGCAGGCGTCCGTGCCGTTCGTCCCGCCGTCCGACGCGCAGAGCACCGCCGGATCGGTCGTCGGGTCGTAGGTGCAGGCGGACGGATCAAGAACATAGCCGAGGTGCTGGCTGCCCGCCATGTCGCATGCGGCAATGGCCGCATTGGAGACCAGGTCCTGTTGCGCCCGCGTCGGCGCCACGCCGCCCAGGTCGCGCTGAAAGACGACTTGCGGATAGAGCTCCCCCGTGATGAAGCGCGTCCAATTGATGGCGGGGTAGTTGGCAATGATGCCGTCGAAGTCGGCGGGGTTGTTCTGCGCCAGATTCAAGCCCTGGCGGCCGCCGGTGGAGCCGCCGTCCCAATACGCGTACTTGGGTGCGACGCCGTAGTAGGCCGTGGCCAGTGCCTTGGTCTTGACGGCCTGTTCATGAATGCCCCGGCTGGCGAAGTCGGTCCACAGCGTGGTGTTGATGGTGCCGTCCGGGTTCATGGCGAAGGAGCCACCGGCGAGGGAGGCATGGCCGGTATCCGTGGTCGACGAGACGGCGCCTTCCGTGCCTGCAACGTCGGCCGCGTCGGTACTCGCGATCGCCGCCGCACTCCCGGCAGGACCGCCTTGCCAGCCACCGCCGCCCAACGCATGGATGCGTGAGTTCCACGCGGCCTTGGAGGGCAGCCAGATCTCGATCCCGATGCCGGGCGAGGTGGAAGGCGCGTCGTCGGGACCGGCGTTACCGGGGCCCACATTGAGCTTGACGAGGCAGACGTCGTTCGCCGCCAGTGGCGTCGCGGCAGTCGCCGCGTCCCCCAGGACAAGGGCATCGCCCTTCTTGAATGCCTTCACCGCCACCACGCTGGTGTCGGCGTCCGGCTTGAACTTTGCCTTGAGCGTGTCGTCGCATGTCAACGGCACGGCGGCCACCGGCGGATTGGCGTCTGCGGCCGGCGGCAGCGGCGCCGTGTTGTTCCCACCCCCACAACCACTGGCAAGAAGGGTCGCGACGGCTGCTGCAAGCAGCGCAGGCTGATGTGTTTTCATGTGTCTCTTTCGTGTTGGGAATGCATGCATCAAAGTGCATTTGTTTCGCCGTCTTTCGACAGGAACTATGAACTATTCAGCATGCGATCGAGAGACTATGCGGTGCAAACCCCCGTGCCGATAGGGAATACGCCATGCACTGGGCGGATGAAAAATTGCCTCGGCCAGGCCCTGAATGAAGGCCTTTTCAGAGCGGTTTCACGGAAATATATTGCATGTTTGGCGCCAAGGCCGCCGCCATGAGTGGCGGGCCAGCGGGCATGGCCCGCGCCAGCGCTGCGACGGATCCGAGCGCCGCGCCGCCGAAGCGTCAGCGGGCGGCTCGCCCGGTGCTCAGCCCTTGCGCCACCGTCGGATGCTGCAGCCGCACCCGCAGTTCGCGCTTGAGCCGGCGGTTGTCCAGCCGGCGCGATTCGCCCATGAAGCTGAGCAGTTGCAGCGGCAACTGCTGCTGCGCGTCGGCGCGCGCCACGCGCGGCGGGCGTGCCATGCCGTACAGGTCGGCCGCCAGGTCGATGTAGTCACCCATCAGGATGTCGCTGTCGTCGCTGGCGTGCACCACGCGCTGCGGCCGCCCGCGCCACAGCGCCGCCACGCAGGCGCGCGCCAGGTCATCGGCGTGGATGTGATTGGTGTAGACGTCGTCTTCGCGCCGCAGCACCGGCGTGCCGCGCTGCAGGCGTTCGCGCGGCGTGCCGCCGGCGCGGTCGCTCGCGTAGATGCCGGGAATGCGCAGGATGCTGGCGCGCACGCCGGTGCGGCCGAGCCAGCGCACCGCGCGTTCGGCGTCGACGCGGCGGTGCGCGCGCGGCGTGTCGGGCCGCACGGGCCGCGATTCACGCACCCAGGCGCCGCCGCAGTCGCCGTACACGCCGCTGGTCGAGCCGTAGACCAGCGAGGCGGCGGGCGAGCGCAGCGCCAGCGCGCGCACCAGCGCGGTGGTGCGCCGATCGCGCCACCACTGGGCGCCGTCGTCGCGTGCCGGCGGAGCCAGGTGCAGCACGCGGGTGGCCAGGCCGGCGAGGCGGCGCAAGGTGGCGGCATGGTCGAGGTCGGCCTGCAGCGGGGTCAGTCCGGCCTGGCGCAAGGCCGGCACGCGCTCCGGCGTGGAGGTGACGGCCAGCAGCCGCACCCGGCCGCGCAACTGGCCTGCCACACGCAGGCCGACATCGCCGCAGCCCACCACCAATAACCGTTCGCGGCGAAAGCGCGCAGGCAGCGCGCCGAGGGGGGTGGCGATTGAGGGCAAAATTGCTTCCTTTTTCCAGTCCGCAAGAATACCCATGAGCGCAGGGACGCCCGAGGCCAGTTTTTCCATTCATGTCGAGCCGAGCGGCCGGGCGTTCGTGGCGCAGGGCGATGAGTCCATCCTCGCCGCCGGCATCCGCCAGGGCATCGGCCTGCCCTACGGCTGCAAGGACGGCGCCTGCGGCTCCTGCAAGTGCAAGAAGCTGTCCGGCGAGATCGTGCAGGGCCCGCACCAGAGCAAGGCACTGAGCGCCGAGGAGCAGGCCGCCGGCATGGTGCTGACCTGCTGCGCCTTTGCGCGCAGCGACGTGGTGCTCGAATCGCGCCAGGTGACCGAAGCGGGCGCCTTCCCGATCCGCAAGATGCCAGTGCGCGTGCTGGCGCTGACACGCCAGTCGCACGACGTGATGGCCATTCGCCTGCAACTGCCGGCCGGCGAGCCGCTGCAGTTCCATGCCGGCCAGTACATCGAGTTCATCCTGCGCGATGGCGTGCGCCGCAGCTATTCCATGGCCAACGCACCGCACACGCTGGCCACGCCGGGCCACGGCATCGAGCTGCACGTGCGCCACATGCCCGGCGGCAAGTTCACCGACCACGTGTTCGGCGCCATGAAGGAGAAGGAAATCCTGCGCGTGGAAGGGCCGTACGGCAGCTTCTTCCTGCGCGAGGATTCGGACAAGCCGATCGTGCTGCTGGCCTCGGGCACCGGCTTCGCACCGATCAAGGCACTGGTCGAGCACATGGCGCACAAGGGCATCACGCGGCCGACCACGCTGTACTGGGGCGGACGCCGCCCGCACGACCTGTACATGGACGACTGGGTGCGCGCGCAACAGGCCGCCATGCCGCAGCTGCGCTATGTACCGGTGGTCTCGAATGCGGTGCCCGAGGACAACTGGACCGGCCGCACCGGCTTCGTGCACCGCGCCGTGCTCGACGACGTGGCCGACCTGTCGGGCCACCAGGTGTATGCCTGCGGCGCACCGATCGTGGTCGAATCGGCCCGGCGCGACTACGTGGCGCGGGCCGGCCTGCCGGAAGAAGAGTTCTTCGCCGACGCCTTCACCACCGAGGCCGACAAGGCCCTGCCCTGAACGCCCTGGGAGCAGCGCCCAGGCCGATCATTCAACAACCATCGAGACATTGAATCCATGACCACCTTCCCGACCCGCCGCCGCCTTCTTTCTGCCGTTGCACTCGCCGTGCTCGGCGCCAGCAGCCTGGGCGCGTACGCGCAATCGCGGCCGATCCGCCTGATCGTGCCCTACGCACCGGGCGGCCCGATCGACGTCACGGCGCGCCTGCTGGCCGAGCGCGTGAAGGATTCGCTGGGCACGGTGATCATCGACAACAAGCCCGGTGCCGGCGGCAACATCGGCGCCGACATGGTGGCCAAGGCCGCGCCCGACGGCCTGACGATCGGCATTGCCGCCACCGCCACCAACGCGGTCAATCCGTGGCTCTACAGCAAGATGCCTTTCAACGCGGCGACCGATTTCGCGCCCATCACGCAGATGGTGCGCGTGCCCAACGTGCTGGTGATGAACGCCGAGGTGGCGTCCAGGCTGAAGATCAACAGCGTGGCCGACCTGATCGCCTACGCCAAGGCCAACCCCGGCAAGCTCAACTACGGCAGCGGCGGCAATGGCAGCGCCGGCCACCTGGCGGGCGAGATGTTCAAGAAGGAAGCCGGCATCTTCGCCGTGCACATTCCCTACAACGGTGGCAACCCGGCGCAGCTGGCGCTGCTGTCGGGCCAGGTCGACTTCAACTTTGACAACCTCGCCACCGCCGCGCCGAACATCCGCTCGGGCAAGCTCAAGGCGATTGCCGTCACCACGCCGCAGCGCAGCCCCATGCTGCCCGATGCGCCGCCGGTGTCGGACACGATCAAGGGTTTCTCGATCGATACCTGGTGGGGCCTGGTGGCACCGGCCGGTACGCCGAATGACATCGTCATGAAGATGAACAAGGCCTTCACCACCGCGCTGCAGGAGCCGGACACGAAGAAGCGCTTCGAGAGCCTGCTGGCCGAACCCGTCGCCAGCAGCCCCGAACAGTTCGGCGCCTTCATGAAGGGCGAACTGGCGAAGTACGAAAAGGTGGTGAAAGCCACCGGCGCGCAAGTCGACTGACCGGCGCCCGCCCCCGCGAGGGGGTGGGCTCAGTTATTCGCCCAGGTAGGCGGCGCGCACCTTGGGGTCGCTCAGCATCTGCTTGGCGTCACCGCTCATGCTGATCAGGCCGGACTCCATCACGTAGCCGCGATCGGCCAGTTGCAGCGCGCGGCTGGCGTTCTGCTCGACCAGCAGCACCGTCACGCCCTGCTTGTAGACCTCCTGCACGACCTCGAAGATCTTGTCGACCATGATCGGTGACAGGCCCATCGAGGGTTCGTCCAGCAGCAGCACCTTGGGCTGTGCCATCAGCGCGCGGCCCATCGCCAGCATCTGCTGCTCGCCGCCGGACATGGTGCCGGCTAGCTGGTCCTTGCGCTCGCGCAGGCGCGGGAAGATGCCGTAGATGCGCTCGATGTCGGCGGCGATGCCGGCCTTGTCCTTGCGGATGTAGGCGCCGATCTGCAGGTTCTCGGCGATCGACATGCGGGTGAACACGCCGCGCCCTTCGGGCACCATCACCAGCCCCTCGGCCACCAGGTCCCAGGCGCCGCGGCCCTTGATGCTGCGGCCCAGAAATTCGATATTGCCGGCCAGCGCCGGCAGCGAGCCGGTGATGGCCTTCATGGTGGTGGTCTTGCCGGCGCCGTTGGAGCCGATCAGCGACACCAGCTCGCCTTCACGCACCTCGAAGTCGATGCCCTTGACGGCCTGGATGCCGCCATAGGCCACCTTCAGCCCGCTCACCTTCAGCAAGGTCTTGCTCATCGTCAATGTCCTCCGGTGCCGAGGTAAGCCTCGATCACCTTTTCGTTCTTCTGCACCTGCGCCGGCGTGCCTTCGGCGATCTGCTTGCCGTAGTCGAGCACGGTGACGCGGTCACACAGGCCCATCACCAGCTTCACGTCGTGTTCGATCAGCAGGATGGTGCGGTTGTCGTTGCGGATGCGGTCGATCAGCTCGCGCAGTTGCACCTTCTCGGTGGCGTTCATGCCGGCGGCCGGCTCGTCCAGCGCAATGAGTTGCGGGTCGGTCGCCAGCGCCCGCGCGATCTCCAGCCGACGCTGGTCGCCATAGCTCAAGGTGCGCGCCTTGAAATCGGCGAAGCGGCCGATGCCCACGTACGCCAGCAACTCATGCGCGCGCTGGGTGATGGCGGCTTCTTCGGCCTTGAACTTGCGGGTGCGGAAGATGGCGCCAAAGACGCCCGAATGCGTGCGGATGTGGCGCCCGACCATGACGTTTTCCAACGCCGTCATGTCGGAGAACAGGCGGATGTTCTGGAAGGTGCGCGCGATGCCGGCCTTGGCCACTTCGTGCACGGCGCTCGGCTGGTAGGGCTTGCCGGCCAGCATGAAGCTGCCGCTGTCGGGCGTGTACAGGCCGGTGATGACGTTGAAGAAGGTGGTCTTGCCGGCGCCGTTGGGGCCGATCAGGCCATAGACCTGGCCGCGTTCGATCTTGATGCCGACATCGGACAGGGCCTGCAGGCCGCCAAAGCGCTTGGAGATGCCGCTGACATCGAGGATGGTGGGATTCATGGCGGTGTCCTCGCTCACGGATTGATCGACATCGGACGCGAGGAATCGCCCGGAACTTCATCGGACGGCGTTTCCACGCCCGGCTGCCGGTCTTGCGTGTAGCCGGCGTTGGCCGCCTCCAGGGCCTCTTTCTCGGCCAGCGACTTGCCATGCTCGGGCGACGGCCACAGGCCGCGCGGGCGCACCAGCATGATGATGATCATCGCCAGCGCGATGAACAGCTGGCGCAGGATGGAAGCGTCGAGGCGGCCGTCGGTCATGGCCTGCAGCGGGCCGGCCACGTAGCGCAGCACCTCGGGCAGCGCAGCCAGCAGCACCGCGCCCAGGATCACGCCGGGCAGGTGGCCGATGCCGCCGAGCACGACCATCGAGACGATCATCACCGACTCCATCAGGCTGAAGGATTCGGGCGAGACGAAGCCCTGGAAGGCGGCAAACATCGAGCCCGAGACGCCGCCGAAGCTGGCGCCCATGCCGAAGGCCAGCAGCTTCATGTTGCGCGTGTTGATGCCCATCGCCTTGGCGGCAATCTCATCCTCGCGGATGGCCATCCAGGCACGGCCGACGCGCGAGATCTGCAGGCGGTGCGAGATCACGACGGCGGCGATGACCAGGAACAGGAACAGGTAGTAGTAGAGCGAGACCGAGGAGATGGTGTAGCCGTCGAACTTGAGCGGGCGGCCGAAATCCAGGCCGAACAGCTTGATCGAGTCGATCGCGGTGATGCCCTTGGGACCGTTGGTGATGTTGATCGGCTGGTCGAGCGTGTTGAGGAACACGCGGATGATCTCGCCGAAGCCCAGCGTCACGATGGCCAGGTAGTCGCCGCGCAGCTTGAGCGTGGGCGCACCGAGCAAGGCGCCGGCCAGGCCGGCCACCAGCAACGCCAGCGGCACGATCAGGAAGATCGAGATGTGCAATCCGTTGGGAAAGGCGGCCTTGATGGCCGGGAATGCATCGGTCAGTTGCGGCGAGCCCAGCAAGGCAAACAGGTAGGCGCCGATGGCGAAGAAGGCGACATAGCCCAGGTCGAGCAGGCCGGCGTAGCCCACCACGATGTTCAGGCCCAGCGCCAGCATCACGTAGAGCAGCGCGATGTCGACGATGCGCACCCAGGCATTGCCCTGCGTCTGCAGCAGCAATGGCAGGGCCAGCAGGGCCACGGCCGAAATCAGGAAGACGGCGAGTTTCTTGGCAGAGTTGTTCATGCTCGCTCCCCTCATGCGCGGTCTGCCACGCGTTCGCCGAGCAGGCCCGAGGGGCGCACGGTGAGCGTGAGGATCAGGATGATGAAGGCGAAGATGTCGCTGTGCTGGCTGCCCAGCACGCCACCGGTGACGTCGCTGAGGTAGCCCGCGCCGATGGCTTCGATCAAGCCCAGCAGGATGCCGCCGACCACCGCGCCGGCCAGGTTGCCGATGCCGCCGAAAACGGCTGCGGTGAAGGCCTTGAGGCCGGGAATGAAGCCCATCGCGTGCTGTGCAATGCCGTAGTTCGACGCGAACATCACGCCGGCAATGGCCGCCAGGATGGCGCCGATGATGAAGGTGGCCGAAATCACCATGTCGGGTCGGATGCCCATCAGCGCCGCGACGCGCGGGTTCTCGGCGGTGGCGCGCATGGCGCGCCCGAGCTTGGTGAAGTTGACGATCCAGGTCAGCACCGCCAGCGAGACCGCAGTGAGGCCCAGGATCATGATCTGCGTGGGCGAGATGTGCGCGCCGCCAATGGTGATCGACTCGCTCGGCAGCAGCGTCGGGTAGGCCTTGTTGGTGGGCCGCCAGATGATCATGGCCAGCGTCTGCAACAGGATCGACATGCCGATCGCGGTGATCAGCGGCGCCAATTTGGGGCTGTTGCGCAGCGGCCGGTAGGCGACCTTCTCGATCACGAAGTTGAGCGCGGCCGCGACGATGCAGGAGATGATCAAGGCCAGCAGCAGGATGAGCCAACCGGGCGCGCCGGGCATGGCCTCGCGCATCCAGCCGATCACGGTCCAGCTGGTCAGCGCGCCGACCATCAGCACTTCGCCGTGCGCGAAATTGATCAAATTGATGATGCCGTACACCATGGTATAGCCCAAGGCTATCAAGGCGTACATGCTGCCGAGAACCAGACCGTTGATGATCTGTTGCAGCAAGATTTCCATAGGAGAGTCCCTTTTGTATCCGCACTGCCGATGCAGTGCTATTGCCAACCCCGGCGCACCGGGTTGGCGCTATCGGTTTGATGTAGCAAAAAACCCGCCAGCATGTTGCGCAGACGAAGAAGTGGGCGGAATTGTAGTCAAGCGAAACGCCCTCCCACGGCCTTGGCGGGCGGGGTTTACCCGCCAATTTGCAGGGTGTGGGAGGCTTCAGCCGGCTTCGTCGTTGAGCCGGCGCAACTGGCGCAACTTCTCGGCGATGCGGATCTCCAAGCCCCGCTCGACCGGGCTGTAGAAGCCCGGCGCGGCCATGCCTTCGGGCAGGTAGTTCTCGCCGGCGGCAAAGCCGCCCTCCTCGTCGTGCGCGTAGCGGTAGTTCTTGCCGTAGTCGAGTTGCTTCATCAGCTTGGTCGGCGCATTGCGCAGGTGCATCGGCACCGGCCGGGTGCCGTCCTGCTGCACGAAGGCACGGGCCGCGTTGTAGGCCTTGTAGACGGCGTTCGACTTGGGCGCGACGGCCAGGTAGACCACGCATTGGGCCAGCGCGAGCTCGCCCTCGGGCGAGCCCAGGCGTTCGTAGACCTCGGATGCATCCAGCGCCAGCCGCAACGCCCGCGGATCGGCCAGGCCGATGTCTTCGCTGGCCATGCGCACCAGCCGGCGCGCCATGTAGCGCGGGTCGGCACCGCCGTCGAGCATGCGGACCAGCCAGTACAGCGCGGCATCGGGGTCGCTGCCGCGCACCGACTTGTGCAGCGCGGAAATGGTGTCGTAGAACTGCTCGCCGCCCTTGTCGTAGCGGCGCATGCGCTCGCCCAGCACGCGCAGCAGCCAGGCATCGGTCACTTCGCCCAGTTGCTCGGCCTGCGCCGAGACCGCCAGCGTTTCCAGCGTGTTGAGCAGGCGCCGCGCGTCACCGTCGGCATAGGCCACCAGGCGGGCCAGCGCGGCCTCCTCGATCGGCGGCAGGGCGCCGGCCTCCTGCGCCCGCAGCACGATCTTGCGCAGGTCGTCTTCGCTCAGCGCCTGCAGCACGTACACCGCAGCGCGCGAGAGCAAGGCCGAATTGACCTCGAAGGATGGGTTCTCGGTGGTCGCGCCGATGAAGGTGAAGAGGCCCGATTCGACGTGCGGCAGAAAAGCATCCTGCTGGCTCTTGTTGAAGCGGTGCACCTCGTCGACGAAAACGATGGTGCTGCGCTGCTCCAATCCGTCGCGCGCCACGGTGGCGCGCTCGACGGCTTCGCGGATGTCCTTCACGCCGCCCAGCACCGCGCTGATGCTCAGGAACTGCGCATCGAAGGCATCGGCCATGAGCCGCGCGATGGTGGTCTTGCCGGTGCCCGGCGGGCCCCACAGGATGCAGGAGTGCGGCCGGCCCGACTCGAAGGCCAGCCGCAGCGGCATGCCCGGCCCGAGCAGATGCTGCTGGCCGATGACCTCACCCAGCGTGCGCGGGCGCAGGCGCTCGGCCAGCGGCTGCTGGATGCGAGCGGAGTGGGGGTTGGCTTTCAGCGATCGCTCCTTCGGCTGCGCGGCCACGACGGCGACGCGCGGCGTGCGCCTATTGGCGCACCACGTCGGCGCCAGTCGGCGTCTTGAACTGGAAGGTGTCGGCCGGCAGGTTCAGGTTGACTTCCATCTTGCTGAACTGCAGCACCGAGCGCTGGCCGAAGCTGTCGAGGATCTCCAGTGCGCCCAAGGCATCGCCGCGAAAGCCGATCTGCACGCTCTGCAGTTGTCCGTCCTTCGCCTTCGGCGTGGCCTTGACCCACTGCAGGCCGTCGCGGTCGGGCTGGCCTTCGAGCGTGAAGTCCTTCTGCAGCGCGGTGAGGTCGGGCGCCGAGGCGATCAGCGCGGCCGGGGTCGAGCCCAGTGCCTGCGCCTGCGGACGCTGGGTGACCTGGTTCAGGTCGGCGTCATACAGCCACAGCGATTGGCCGTCGGCCACGATGAGTTGCGCGAACGGCTTCTTGTAGTCGAACTTGAAGCGGCCCGGCCGCTGGAATTCGAAGGTGCCGCTGGACACCTTGGTGCGTGCCGGCTGGCCTTCGCGCGGCGGCGGCGTCACGGTCTGGGTGAATTCGCCGCGCCCGGTGCGGGCGCTCTTGACGAAGGCCTCCAGGCTGTCCAGGCCGGCCGCCGAAGCCACCAGGCCGGTGGCGGCCAGCAGCAATGCGATTGCGAGTTTCTTCATGGCTCCTGCCTCGATCCGTCTCATTCCGTGCGCGCCGGCACCAGGATCTCACGCTGGCCGCTGCCGCTCATGGCACTCACCAGGCCGGCGTTTTCCATGTCCTCGACCAGGCGTGCCGCCCGGTTGTACCCGATCTTCAGATGGCGCTGCACCAGCGAAATGCTGGCCTTGCGGTTCTTCAGCACGACCTCGACCGCCTGGTCGTACATCGGGTCCTTCTCGCCGCCATCGGCGCCGCCCTCGCCCAGCAGGTCGCCATCGCCGTCGACCGTGCCGCCTTCGAGCACGCCTTCGATGTAGTCGGCTTCGCCCTGCGATTTGAGGTAGGCCACCACGCGGTGCACTTCCTCGTCGGACACGAAGGCGCCGTGCACCCGCACCGGCAGCCCGGTGCCGCTGGCCATGTAGAGCATGTCGCCCATGCCGAGCAAGGCTTCGGCGCCCATCTGGTCGAGGATGGTGCGGCTGTCGATCTTGCTGGACACCTGGAAGGCGATGCGGGTCGGGATGTTGGCCTTGATCAGGCCGGTGATCACGTCCACGCTGGGGCGCTGCGTCGCCAGGATCAGGTGGATGCCGGCCGCGCGCGCCTTCTGCGCGAGGCGGGCGATGAGTTCCTCGATCTTCTTGCCGACCACCATCATCAGGTCGGCCAGCTCGTCGATCACCACCACGATGTGCGGCTCGCGCTTGAGCGGCTCCGGGTCGTCCGGCGTCAGGCTGAAGGGGTTGTAGATGAACTCCTCGCGCGCCTTGGCCTCGTCGATCTTGGTGTTGTAGCCGGCCAGGTTGCGCACGCCCAGCTTGCTCATCAGCTTGTAGCGGCGCTCCATCTCGGCCACGCACCAGTTCAGGCCGTGCGCGGCCTGGCGCATGTCGGTCACCACCGGCGCCAGCAGGTGTGGAATGCCTTCGTAGACCGACATTTCCAGCATCTTCGGGTCGATCATGAGCAGGCGCACGTCGCGCGCCTCGGCCTTGTAGAGCAGGCTCAGGATCATCGCGTTGATGCCCACCGACTTGCCCGAACCGGTGGTGCCGGCCACCAGCACGTGCGGCATCTTGGCCAGGTCGGCCACCACCGGGTTGCCCACGATGTCCTTGCCCAGCCCCATGGTGAGCATCGACTTGCCTTCGTTGTAGACCTGCGAGCCGAGGATTTCGCTCAGCTTGATCGACTGGCGCTTGGCGTTGGGCAGTTCCAGCGCCATGAAGTTCTTGCCGGGAATGGTCTCGATCACGCGGATGGAGACCAGCGAGAGCGAACGCGCCAGGTCCTTGGCCAGGTTGACGATCTGCGAGCCCTTCACGCCGGTGGCCGGCTCGATCTCGTAGCGCGTGATCACGGGCCCCGGCGAAGCCAGCACCACGCGCACCTCGACGCCGAAGTCCTTGAGCTTCTTCTCGATCAGGCGGCTGGTCATTTCCAGCGTGTCGGGCGACACCGTTTCCTGGCGCGACAGCGCCGCATCGAGCAGCGCCACCTGCGGCAGCTTGCTGTCGGGCAGTTCGTTGAACAGCGGCTTCTGGCGTTCCTTGGCCACGCGGTCGCTCTTGGGCACCTCGGCCAGCGCGGGCTCGATCTGCACCGGCGGCGCCGCGGCGCGGCGCTTGGCGCGCGGTTCCACCCGCAGTTCCTCGTCGGGCGTCTCGATGTCCTGGCCGTTGCGATCGCCGATCACGGTTTCCTCGCGCTCGCGCACCGCGCGCTTGCCCATCGCGATGTCCTGGGCGATCTCGCGCTTTTCACGGCGCGATTCGAACAGCCCGTACAGGCGCGAGCCGATGCGCTCGGCGATCTGCGTCCACGAGAAACGGAACACCAGCGCCGAGCCGATCACGCCGCCGGCAATGGCGATCAGCGCCGAGCCGGTGAAGCCCAGCCACTTGACGCTGAGCGGCCCGACCAGGTAACCCAGCACGCCGCCGCCGTAGCCGGGCAGGCGAAATTCCAGGCGGTACAGGCGCGACCACTCGAGCACGGCGCTGGCGCACAGCAGCAGCAGCAGGCCGCACCAGAAGGCGATGCGGCTGCGGTTGAAGCGACCAAGCGGCTGCTCCGGCGCATGGCCTTCGCCAACGCGCAGCCAGCCGGCCAGCGACGACATCCAGGCGCGAATGGCCGCGGCCAGCGCCCACCACACCGAATAGCCCGCCAGGTAATAGCTGCCGTCCGCAATCCAGGCGCCCAGGCGACCGCCCCAGTTGCGCACCTCGCCGCCGGTGCCGGAGGTGGACCAGGCCGCGTCGGACGGGGTGAAGCTGAACATCGCCAGCAACCAGAACAGGATCAGGACGAAGCCGACGATCAGCGAAATCTCGTGCGCGAAGCGCTTGGCGCGCGCGCGCACCGGCTGCGCGGCGCCGCCGGATTGAAGGGTGTTGAGCGAATAAGTCATGAACAGCACAGCGGTCGAACCGCGAAACGGCGCGGGGACCGACGGGAAAGGGGCGCGTGGCCGCTGGCGCAGGCGCCGGCGGCATCGCCGGCAGGCCGGGGCGCGCTGACGGTCAGGCGAGCGATGAGAGCCGGTCCTTGATGATCATGGAGCCGTCTTCCTGCGTGTGCACGAAGCCGCGCTCCTCCAGGTCCTTCATGACCCGGCTCACCATCTCGCGCGACGCGCCCACCATCTTGGCCAGGTCCTGGCGGGAAATCTTTTCCTTTATCTTCTTGTTGCCCAGGCCGTCGTCGTTGGCGAACTCGAGCAGCGAGCGCGCCACCCGGCCATAGACGTCCATCAGGGCCAGCGATTCGATCTTGCGGTCGGCATGGCGCAGCCGCGCCACCAGGCCGCGCATGATGTTGTAGGACATGGAGGAGTTCTCGGGCAGGCAGCGCGAGAAGGCCTCGCGCCCGAGCGTCAGCACGTCGGTCTGGATCTCGGTACGCACGGTGGCCGAATGCGGCTCATCGTCGATCAGGCTCATCTCGCCGAAATAGTCACCGGGCTGCAGCGTCGCCAGGATCACTTCCCGCCCGCGGCTGTCGGTGCTCATGACCCGGGCGCGGCCGGTCAGGATGATGTAGAGGGCGTCCGATTTCTTGCCCTGCTCGACGATCGTCTCGGCGCGCTTGAAGCGCTTCTTCACGATGGCATCGGCGATGCTCGTCGATTGACCCGTGGTGAGCGCCGAAAAAAGCGGGACCCGGCGGAGCAGCTCAAGATTGGACAGCATCGACATTCGTGATTCTCCGGAAGGGCGTGCAAGTTGCATTCCATCGATTCATACAATCGCACGCATTGATAACGTCATCTCGGCTGGCGGAACCGGCCGGTGATACTCCTCACTCCAAAATGTACACGCACAGCGTGTGCGGTTTATACAGTTTTACAGGCTTTCCTCCATGTCCTCCAACCAACACGCCAAGGTCCTCATCCTGGGTTCGGGCCCCGCAGGGTACACGGCAGCGGTCTATGCGGCCCGCGCCAACCTCCAACCGATGCTGATCACCGGCATCGCCCAGGGCGGCCAGCTCATGACCACCACCGAGGTGGACAACTGGCCGGCCGACGTGCACGGCGTGCAGGGTCCGGAACTGATGCAACGCTTCCTGGAGCACGCCGAGCGCTTCAAGACGCAGGTGGTGTTCGACCACATCAACAAGGTCGACTTCAGCAAGCGCCCCTTCACCCTCACCGGCGACAGCGGCACCTACACCTGCGACGCCCTGGTGATCGCCACCGGCGCCTCGGCCAAGTACCTCGGCCTGCCCTCGGAAGAGCGCTTCATGGGCCGCGGCGTCTCGGGCTGCGCCACCTGTGACGGCTTCTTCTACCGCGAGCAGGAGGTCTGCGTGATCGGCGGCGGCAACACCGCCGTGGAAGAAGCGCTGTACCTGTCGAACATCGCCAGCAAGGTCACGCTGGTGCACCGCCGCGACAAGTTCCGCGCCGAGCCGATCCTGATCGACAAGCTGCACGCCAAGGCGGCCGAAGGCAAGATCGAACTCAAGACCCACAACGTGCTCGACGAGGTGCTGGGCGACGACTCCGGCGTGACCGGCATCCGCCTGAAGAACACCCAGACCGGCCAGACCGAGCAACTCGACCTGAAGGGCTGCTTCATCGCCATCGGCCACCAGCCCAACACCGAGATCTTCAAAGGCCAGCTGGAAATGAAGGACGACTACATCGTCACCCGTTCCGGCCTGCAGGGTTTCGCCACCATGACCAGCGTGCCCGGCGTGTTTGCCGCCGGCGACGTGCAGGACCATGTCTATCGCCAGGCCATCACCAGCGCCGGCACCGGCTGCATGGCCGCACTGGACGCACAGCGCTTTCTCGAGCAGGACGGGACGCTCTGACCCTGCCCGGAGCGGCTTTCAGCAGTCGCGGGCCGGAAAGGCTATAATCCAAGGCTTTGCCGAATTCGGCGCCCGCTTTCATGGGCTATTTCCATGATTCAAGGGCGGGCGCTCGGCAAACCGGGTTACCGCCACCCGTTTTCTGGCGAGGTCAAGCTGCAACACACCGAGCGGACGCCCTGTCTGCCAGGTGCCAGCTGTTCATGAAAGAGTGTCCACATGGCACGCGTATGTGACGTCACGGGCAAGGCCCCGATGGTTGGGAACAATGTCTCCCACGCCAACAACAAAACCAAGCGCCGGTTCCTGCCGAACCTGCAATACCGCCGTTTCTGGGTCGAGACCGAAAACCGCTGGGTTCGCCTGCGCGTTTCGAGCGCTGCCCTGCGCCTGATCGACAAGAACGGCATCGATTCCGTGCTCGCAGACCTGCGTGCACGCGGCCAAGCTTAAGGAGCACGACCATGGCAACGAGCAAAGGCGGACGCGAAAAGATCAAGCTGGAATCCACCGCGGGTACCGGCCACTTCTACACGACGAGCAAGAACAAGAAGACGATGCCTGAAAAGATGTCGATCATGAAGTTCGACCCGAAGGCACGCAAGCACGTCGAATACAAGGAAATCAAGCTGAAGTAATTCAGCCTGGCTTCTTCCAAACCCGCCGCGATCCGGCGGGTTTTTTCATGCCTGCTCGGGTCTAAGGGCGCTGCCTTGGGCCGCTGCACTGGCCGACCCCGGAACCGCGGCGCACAGGCACATGCACAGGCATGAAAAAGCCGACCCTCGGGTCGGCTCTCTTGGGAAGTGAATCTCGATGCGGCCGGGGCCGCATCAAGCCACTCAGACGCGGGCAGCGCGCAGGCGAATGGAGAACTCGCGCAGGGCGGCAATGCCGCTTTCCTCGGCGCGGGCGCACCAAGCGGCCAGGTCCTTGGCCAGTTGCTCGCGCGACTGGGTGGTGTTGAGCCACATCTGGCGCAGTTCTTCGCGCATGGTGACCATCTTGTCGATCACCGGGTGGGCGGCGCGCGCCTGCACCAGGCTGGGACGGGCCGAGGCCGGGATCTTGTCGTCGTCGCGGTGCAGCCAGCGGGTGGCAGCCTTCAGGGCCGACAGGTCGGCGCCCTTGGCCTTGAGCGCCTCGATCTCACCCTTGCAGGTGCGGCGCATTTCGCGGGCGTAGCGCGCCATCACTTCGTAGCGGTTGGCAATCACGGCTTCCAACGTCTTCTCGTCGGCCACCGGCTGGATCTCGCCCATCTGCAGCTTCGGCGGCACCTTCTTGACCTTGGCCCAGCCGATCATTTCCATGGCGCGGATGTAGCCCCAGCCGATGTCGAACTCGTACTTCTTGACCGAGAACTTGGCCGAGGTCGGGTAGGTGTGGTGGTTGTTGTGCAGCTCTTCGCCGCCGATCACCAGGCCCCACGGCGAGATATTGGTCGATGCGTCGGGCGCCTCGAAGTTGCGATAGCCCCAGTAGTGGCCGATGCCGTTGATGATGCCGGCGGCGGTGATCGGGATCCACAGCATCTGCACGGCCCAGACCGTCAGGCCCAGCGCGCCGAACAGGGCCACGTTGATGATCAGCATCAGGCCCACGCCCTGCCAGCTGAAACGGCTGTACAGATTGCGCTCGATCCAGTCATCGGGCACGCCGTGGCTGAACTTGCGGATGGTTTCCTGGTTCTTCGCCTCGGTACGGTACAGCTCGGCGCCGCGCCACAGCACGGTTTCGATGCCGCGCGTCTGCGGGCTATGCGGATCGTCTTCGGTCTCGCACTTGGCGTGGTGCTTGCGGTGGATGGCAACCCACTCGCGCGTGACCATGCCCGTGCCCAGCCACAGCCAGAAACGGAAGAAGTGCGACGGAATCGGCCCCAGGTCCATGGCACGGTGCGCCTGGGCCCGGTGCAGGAAGATGGTGACCGCCGCAATCGTGATGTGGGTGGTGACGAGCGTGTAGATCACGATCTCCCACCACGTCAGGTTCCACAACCCGTTGGCGAGCCAATCGGTGGCCGCGTTCAACACGACAGAGTCAGCTAAGAACAACTTGGGTACTCCATGGCTGCACGAAGGTGCCGCCGGTTAGGGTCAATCCCGGATTTTAACCGGCATGCCCTGAAAAAACCCTTGATTTATCTCGGGTTTTGTCTGGTTTGACCCCCGATTGGAGTCCCGCACCTAAGCGCGGTTCCACACCGCGGCGAAGAAACCGTCGGTGGCGTGCCGGTGCGTCCACAGGCGCAGGTAGCGCGTGCCGCTCTCGCCGCCGGCGCACAGGCCCGCGGCCTCGGGCACTTTCAGCGACGCCAGCAGTTCGCCTGCATCCTGCAGCACGAAGCCGGGATTGGCGGCGCTGAAGGCCTCGGCGATGGCCTCGTTTTCCTCCGGCAGCACGCTGCAGGTCGCGTAGACCAGGCGTCCGCCGCTTTTCACCAGGCGCGCCGCGCTTTGCAGGATGGCGGCCTGTTTGGCCGTCAACTCGGCCACGGCCTTGGCCGATTGGCGCCATTTCAGGTCGGGGTTGCGGCGCAGCGTGCCCAGCCCCGAGCACGGCGCATCGACCAGCACGCGGTCGATCTTGCCGGCCAGCCGCTTGACGCGCTCGTCGCGCTCGTGCGCGATGGCCGCCGGGTGCACGTTCGACAGGTGGCTGCGCGCCAGCCGCGGCTTGAGCGCGTCGAGCCGGTGCGCCGAGGTGTCGAAGGCGTAGAGCCGCCCGGTGCTGCGCATGGCGGCGCCGATGGCCAGCGTCTTGCCGCCGGCGCCGGCACAGAAATCGACCACCATTTCGCCGCGCTTGGCGTCCAGCAACAGCGCCAGCAACTGGGAGCCTTCGTCCTGCACCTCGATCGCGCCACGCGTGAAGGCGTCGAGCTTGGTCAGCGGCGGCTTGCCGTCGATGCGCAGGCCCCAGGGGGAATATGGCGTGGGCGTGGCGGCAATGCCGGCCTTCTTCAGTTCGGCCTGTACCTCGGCGCGCTTGTCGGTGAAGCTGTTCACGCGCAGGTCGAGCGGCGCGCCCTGCTTCAGCGATTCGACCAGCGGCCAGAAATCGTCGCCCAGCTGCGCCTTGAGCGGCGCGACCATCCATTCGGGCAGGTTGTGGCGGTGCCGCTCCATCAGGTCGGCACTCTTCACTTCTTCATCGCAGTTGGCGAGCCAGCGCTTTTCCTGGTCGTTCAGTGCGCCCAGCAGGAAATCGCGCGGGCCCTGGAAGCCGAGGATCGCCATGCGGCGTTCCTTGGCTCCGCTGCCCGAGGGCGAAAGGTGGTCGAACAGCAGCTTCTGGCGCAGCACGGCATAGACTGTCTCGGCCAGCGTGGCGCGCTCGCGCGGCCCGAACTCGCGGTGTTCGCGGAAAAAGCGGGAAACAACGGCATCGGCCGGATGATCGAAACGGAGGACGAGGCCGACGAGATCCGCCGACGCGTCCAGCAAGGCTCTGGGGTGCATGCCCCGATTGTCCCATTGCGCCGCCGGCCCGCGGCCCGCTCAGGCCAATTCAGCGCGCGCCGCGCACCCAGAACGGCTCGAGCCGATGCCGCTCGATCTCGGCCAGCGAGGGCGACTGCCCGACCCACAGCACCAGCGTGGCGCCCGGCAGGCTGAGCGACTGTTCCAGCCAGCGGCACAGGCCGTGGCGCTCCTCGTCGATCAGGTCCGGCAGGTCGACGAAGACGATGTAGGCACGCCGCCATGGAAACTCGCGCAGGGTCTTGCGCAGCACCCAGGCGCGCGTGGCCGGCTGGCAGCGCACGAAATCGGTCTGCAGCTCGCCGGCCTCGAAAGGGCTCAGGTCGTGCGCGCCGATCTGGCTGAAGTACGGCGTGTCGGCCAGTTCCTCCCAGGCGCGGTGCTCGGCCTCGTCGGCTTCCTTCAGGCGGCCGCGCCAGAGCTTGAGCGCGGCCTCGTCGTGCGCGCCGGCATCGGGGTTCTCCAGCACCGCCACCGCGTTGCTGGCCGCCCACCAGCGGCTGGCGGCGCCGGCGGCGTGCAGTTGCTCCAGCAGGTGCAGGCGTCCGGCGCGGTCGGTCGGTGCCAGCATCTGGACCAGCCCGCGTAGCGCGCCGGGGTGAGCCGGCGTGAGTTGCAGCGCCCGCTCGTAGCGGCTGCGCACCGGCGCGTCGGCCACCAGGCGGCGCTCCAGGTCGGCCCATTCCACCATCTCGTCGGCGTTGTTGCGTCCCTGGCTCGCGGCCAGCGCGGTGACGCGCTCGCGCACCCGCGCCAGGTAGGCGTGGTGCTGCTTCCAGTCGCTGGCGTTGGCACGGCACCATTCGCGGTCGAAGTGCTCGACCCAGTGCCGGCCGCCGTCGTCGAACATCTCCAGCGCCGACTTGGCCGACCAGGCCGGCAGCGCGGCCGATTCCTCGAAGGCTTCGAGGCGGTCGCGCAGGCTCGGATGGGTGTCATCGACATCGCTCACGCGGCCAAGTGCGCTGCGAAAGGCGATGCGCGCGAAATCAGGCTCGGGCGCGCGCTGCAGGCTCGACAGCAGGGTGGCAAAGGGGCCGGCCGGCAGGATTTCCCCGGCCGCGCGCGACCAGTGCGCGGGCCAGAAACGCTCGGTGTACCAGGCGCCTTTCACCGCGATTTCGGTCAGCGCTGCCGCCGCCACCTCGGTGCCCAGCAGGCGGGCCGAGACGCCATCGGCCTCGTATTCGTCCTGTCGCGCCAGCGCGAAGGTGCGCGCCGCAAAACGCGGGAAATACCAGCGGAAGAAGGCTTGCGAGAGCACCGCCATCAGGCCCTCGTCGCGCTGCAGGCTGGCGTCGAGCTTGAGCCAGGACAGGCGCGTGCGGTAGATCCAGGCGCTGAGCCGCCCGTGGTTGCCACGCAGGTGGCCGTATTCGTGGGCCAGCACCGACAACAGGCGGCGCCGGTCCAGCGCCATCAAAAGCGGCAGGCCGACGCTCAGGTAGTTGACGGCACCGCCGAGCAGGCCGAAGCGCGGCACCTGGCGGATGCTGGCGTTGAACTCGGCGTCCAGATAGACGTGATGGATCGCCGGGCCGTCGATCTTGGCGCGGATGCGATCGAGCGCATCGAACAGGCGCGGCGCGTCCTTGCGCTCGAGGCGAATCCCCTCGGGCTCGTCGAAGGTGACCCACAGCGCCCGCAAGGTCGCCCACAGCAGGCCCACGCCGAACAGCAGCAGCCAGCCCTGCGCAAAGCCGAAGCGGCCACGGCCGATCGCGGTGACCGCGCCGGCAATGACGCCAACCGCCAGCACCAGGCAGGCAATCACCCACAGATAGCCCAGCGCGGCGAAGCTCGCCACGCCGCGCCGATAGCGCGCGCTGTCCTCGGCACTGGCCTGCTCGCTCAAACGCACCAGGTGAATGAAATCGGCCCGATCCAACGCATCTCCCGTAAAGTGTTACAGGAATGTAAACGGCGTAGCGACCTCTCGCGCTGCGCCCCCGCGCTTCAGCGTTGCTTATGTGACAAATGACCTGCGCCCGGGTGGGGCCGGCGCGACAGTTCAGGCCGCCAGCAGGCTTTCGATGGCGCGCGGGTAGACCAGATGTTCTTGCGACTGCACGCGGGCGGCCAGCGCCGGCGCCGTGTCCTGCGCCAGCACCGGCACCACCGCCTGCGCCAGGATCGGCCCATGGTCGAGCTGCGCCGTGACCTGGTGCACCGTGACGCCGGCGAACTTGCAGCCCGCGTCGATCGCACGCTGGTGCGTGTCCAGCCCCGGGAAGGCCGGCAGCAGCGAAGGGTGCACGTTGATCAGGCGGCCGGCGTAGCGCTCGACGAAACCGACCGTCAGGATGCGCATGAAGCCGGCCAGCACGACCAGCGCCGGCGCATGCACGTCGATGGCCGCCGCCAGTTGTTCATCGAAGGCCTCGCGCGTGGCGAAATCGCGGTGCCGCACGACGGCGGTGGCGATGCCCTGTTCCCGCGCATAGGCCAGGCCGGCCGCTTCGTCCTTGTTGCTGATCACGGCGGCAATGCGCGCGCCGTGGCGTTGCTCCCAACGGCCGATGCGCGCCGCCTCGGCGATGGCGCGCATGTTGGTGCCCGCGCCGGAAATCAGGATCACAATATTCTTCGTCATGCGGCGCGCATTATCGGTGTGTCGCCGGCCGGACTCGACCAACCGAACGACCGTGCTAAAAACCGGCCTTCTCTGGAGACATCACCCATGGATTTGGCATTTACCCCTGAAGAGCAGAAGTTCCGTGAAGAGATCCGCGCCTGGGTGGCGCAGAACCTTCCCAAGGAACTCTCGCACAAGGTTCACAACGCGCTCGAGCTGACGCGCGACGACATGCAGAGCTGGGCCAAGATTCTTGGCAAGAAGGGTTGGCTGGGCTACGGCTGGCCCAAGCAGTTCGGCGGCCCGGGCTGGACCTCGGTGCAAAAGCACCTGTTCGAGGAAGAAACCGCGCTGGCCGGTGCGCCGCGCATCATCCCCTTCGGCCCGGTCATGGTGGCGCCGGTGATCATGGCCTTCGGCAATGCCGAACAGCAGAAGCGCTTCCTGCCCGGCATCGCCAGCGGCGAAGTGTGGTGGAGCCAGGGCTACAGCGAACCCGGTTCGGGTTCCGACCTGGCCTCGGTCAAGACCAAGGCCGAGCGCAAGGGCGACAAGTACATCATCAACGGCCAGAAGACCTGGACCACGCTCGGCCAATATGGCGAGTGGATCTTCTGCCTGGTGCGCACCAGCAGCGAAGGCAAGCCGCAGACCGGCATCTCCTTCATCCTGGTCGACATGAAGTCGCCCGGCGTGACGGTGCGCCCGATCAAGCTGATGGACGGCGGCTACGAAGTCAATGAAGTCTGGTTCGACAACGTCGAAGTGCCGGCCGAGAACCTGATCGGCGAAGAGAACAAGGGCTGGACCTACGCCAAGCACCTGCTCAGCCACGAGCGCACCAACATCGCCGACGTCAACCGTGCCAAGCGCGAACTGGAGCGCCTCAAGCGCATCGCCAAGGCCGAGGGCGTGTACGAAGACCAGCGCTTCCGCGACGAGATCGCCAAGCTCGAAGTCGACGTCGTCGCCCTCGAAATGCTGGTGCTGCGCGTGCTGGCGGCCGAGAAGTCGGGCAAGAACTCGCTGGACATCGCCGGCCTGCTCAAGATCAAGGGCAGCGAAATCCAGCAGCGCTACAGCGAACTCATGATGCTCGCCGGCGGCCCCTACGCGCTGCCGCTGGTGCGCGAAGCCATGGAAGCCGGCTGGCAGGGCGACTACCCCGGTGGCCATGCCAATCTGGCACCGCTGGCGAGTACCTATTTCAATATGCGCAAGACCACGATCTACGGCGGCAGCAACGAAGTGCAACGCAACATCGTGGCTCAGACCGTGCTGGGTTGAGGAGACAAGAACATGGATTTCGATTTTTCCGACGACCAGCAGCAACTGCGCGACGCCGTCGCCAAGTGGGTTGAAAAGGGCTATGCCTTCGAGCGCCGCCAGGCGATTGAAAAGGCCGGCGGCTTCTCGCGTGAGGCCTGGGACGAACTGGCCGAACTCGGCCTGGGCGGCCTCTACATTCCCGAAGACGATGGCGGCCTGGGCATGGGCGCCGTCGAAGGGATGGTGGTGATGGAAGAGCTGGGGCGCGGTATCGTGCTCGAGCCCTTGGCACAGGCCTTCATCGCCGGCGCGGTGATCGCCGGCCACGCCGACCAGGACACCAAGGACAACTGGCTGCCGCGCATTGCCGGTGGCCAGGCGCTGGTGGTGCTGGCCTACCAGGAACGCAAGGCGCGCTACCGTCTCGACGTGAGCGAGGCCACCGCCACCAAGACTGGCGACGGCTACGCGCTGACCGGCCACAAGAGCCTGGTGGTGGCCGGCAACGAAGCCGACGCCTACCTCGTGCCGGCCCAGCTGGGCGGCAAGATCGCGCTGTTCCTGGTCGAGCGCGCGGCCAGCGGCGTCGAGGCCCGCGGCTATGCCACGCAAGACGGCAGCCTGGCCGCCGAAGTGGTGTTCGACAAGGCCGCCGCCACGCTGCTGGCGGCCGACGGCCTGCCGGTGCTGGAGCACGCGGTCGACATCGGCATCGCCTCGCTGTGCGCCGAAGCCGTCGGCGTGATGGACAAGACGCTGGCGATCACGGTCGACTACATGAACCAGCGCAAGCAGTTCGGCGTGACCATCGCCACCTTCCAGGCGCTGCGCCATCGCATTGCCGACATGAAGATGCAGCTCGAACTGGCGCGCTCGATGAGCTACTACGCCAGCCTCAAGCTCAACGCACCGGCGCCCGAGCGGCGCCAGGCCATCGCCCGCGCCAAGTACCAGCTCGGCGTGTCGATGCGCTTCATCAGCCAGCAGGCGGTGCAGCTGCACGGCGGCATCGGCGTGACCGACGAATACATCGTCAGCCACTATTTCCGCAAGCTCACGCAGATGGAAATGAGCTTCGGCGACTCGCTGCATCACCTGGGCGAAGTGTCGGCCCGCATGCAGGACACGGCCGGCGTCTTCGCCTGACGCGCACGCCGCTCCCTGCAACGCCCGCCCGTCTGCGCACCGGCGGGCGTTGTCGTTTTCGCGCCCTGCCCTTCCCTGCGTTCTGCATGCCTGGAGACCTTCATGCACACTCGGCGCCAGTTGATCACCTCCATCGGCGCCAGCACCCTGCTCGCCGCCTGCGCCACCATGTCGACCTCGGAATCCGCTGCCTACCCGCCCATCGTCTTCGTGCACGGCAACGGCGACTCGGCGGCCTTGTGGCAAACCACCCTCTGGCGCTTTGAGTCGAATGGCTGGCCGCGCGAGCGCCTGTTCGCCTTCGACCAGCCGATGCCGCTGGCGCGCGACGACGACACGGTGGCGCAGCCGGGCCGCAGTTCCTCGGCCGAGTCGATGGCTTTTCTGAAGGCGAAGGTCGACCAGGTGCTGCGCGAGACCGGTGCGCCTCAGGTCATCCTGATCGGCAACTCACGCGGCGGCAACACCATCCGCAATTACGTGCAGAACGGCGGCGGCGCGGCGCTGGTGCGCCAGGTGGTGCTGGGCGGCAACCCGGCGCACGGCATCTGGAACGTTGCCGGCTTTCGCGAGCAGAGCGAGTTTTCCGCGCGCTCGACGTTCCTGCAGCAGCTCAATGCGCCCAAGGGCCCGAACGGCGATGAAGTGACGCCCGGCGTGCAGTGGCTGACACTGCGTTCGGACCACAACGACAAATACGCCCAGCCCGATGGCGTGTGGATCGGCGCCCCGGGACAGCCGACCCACGTCGGCTACGACGGGCCGGCGCTCAAGGGCGCCACGAACCGCGTGCTGCCGCGCGCGGACCATCGGGAAACCTCGTTTTCGCCGCAAGCCTTCGCACAGACCTGGACCTTCCTCACCGGCAGCGCGCCGCGCAGCAGCGACGTCGCGCCCGAGGCCGAAGTGAACCTCCGCGGCCGACTAACTGGCTTCGGCACCGACAGCAACGACCCGGCCAGCGGCCAGTTCACCAACAACCTGCCGCTGGTGGGCGCGCAGTTGCAGGTGTATGCCACCGACGCGAACACCGGCGCCCGCCTGGGCGAGCCGGTGCTGCGCCAGCGCATCGGCGCCGATGGCCGCTGGGGCCCGCTGCGCGGCCAGAGCGACACGCGCTACGAATTCGCGATCAGCGCCCCCGGCTACGCCACCACCCACATCTACCGCAGCCCCTTTGCGCGGTCGAGCCGCTACGTCAACCTGCGGCCCGACCGCATCCTGCCGGCCGACACGGCGGCGCAAGCCATCGTCATCTTCACCCGGCCGCGCGGCTACTTCGACGCAGAGCGCGACACCATGGCGCTGGATGGCCAATCCAGCCTGCCGGGCGTGCCGCCGCGGGGCAGCGGCATCGCCAGCGCCAAGCTGCTGTTGGCCAGCGCCGCAACGCGGCCCATCCACGGCGAGTTCAACGGCGAGCGCGTCACGGGCCAGACCTGGCCGGCGCAGCAAGGCCACATCACGCTGCTGGAACTGACGTACTGAAGGCGGCGCGCGGCCGCCCCGCTACCATCGGCGGATGTCTTCTTCCAAGCCACGCATCCTGATCGCCGAGGACGAGCCGGGCATTGCCGACACGCTGCACTACGTGCTGCAGGGCGACGGTTTCGCGCCGGTGTGGTGCGCCACGGCGGAGGCCGCCATCGCCAGCTTTGCCGAGGAGGTGCCGGCGCTGGCCATCCTCGACGTCGGCCTGCCCGACATGAACGGTTTCGAGCTGTTCAAGCGGCTGCAGGCGCTGCCGGGCGCGGCGCAGGTGCCGATGCTGTTCCTCACCGCGCGCAGCGACGAGATCGACCGCGTGGTCGGCCTCGAACTGGGCGCCGACGACTACATCGCCAAGCCCTTCTCGCCGCGCGAACTGGTGGCGCGGGTACGCACCATCCTGCGCCGCAGCCAGCGCGCGGGGGCGCCGGTTGTTGCCACCCCGCACACGGCGCTGCAGGCGCCCGCCGAAGCGCAAGCAACTGCCGACCCGCGCGCGCCCTTGGTGGTCGACGCCGAGCGCATGCAGATCCGCTACTACGGCCACGCACTGGAGCTGTCGCGCTACGAATACGGCCTGCTGCGCGTCTTCATCCAGCGCCCGGGGCGCGTGTTCACGCGCGACGAACTGCTGCAACGGGTGTGGGACAGCGCCAGCGACAGCTTCGATCGCACGGTCGATGCGCACATCAAGACACTGCGCGCCAAGCTGCGAGCCGTGGCTCCCGAACTCGACCCGATCCGCACCCTGCGCGGCACCGGCTACGCGCTGCGCGAAGACCTGCCGGCCGCACCGGCACCGGCCCGTTGATCTCGCGCCGCACCCGCGTCTTCCTGGGCATGCTGCTGATCTACGTGATCGGCATCGGCGTGCTGCTCTACCAGGTCATGGCGGACATCGATCCGCGCTACCGCGAATCGGCGGAAGAATCACAGGTCGACATCGCCCAACTGCTGGCCAGCCTGATCGAGCAGGACGTGGTGGCCGGCGCCATCAACACCGCGCGCCTCGATCCGCTGATGCGCTCGGTCTACGCGCGCGACTTCTCGGCGCAGATCTACAACCTGCACAAGCAGCGCGTCGAGTTGCGCGTCTACGTGACCGACCGCGCCGGCCGCGTGCTGTACGACTCGACCGGGCGCCAGCGCGGCGCCGACTTTTCGCGCTGGCGCGACGTCAGCCTGACGCTGGCCGGCCTGTACGGCGCACGCACCTCGCGCGACGTGCAGGCCAACCCGGACAGCTCGGTGCTGTACGTCGGCGCGCCGATCCGCTGGAACGGCGAGATCGTCGGCGTGGTCAGCGTCGGCAAGCCCTCGCAGAGTTTCGGCCAGTTCGTCGTCGATGCACGCGCGCGCACCCTGACGGTGGGCATCGCCTCGGCGGTGGCGCTGCTGCTGTTCGCCCTCACGATGGCGATCTGGCTGGTGCGCCCCTTCGGGCTGACGCGCGACTACATCCGCTGGCTGCGCCTGCAGCGCGGCTTTCACCCCTGGCGCATGCTGCGCCACGCCTTCGCCATGCTGCGCGCCACCTTGCGCGAGATGCGCGATGCGGTGACCGGGCGCAACTACGTGGCCGACTACGTGCAGAACTTCACCCACGAGATCAAGAGCCCGCTCTCGGCCATCCGCGGTGCGGCCGAGCTGCTGCAGGAAAGCGAGATGCCGCCCGAGCAGCGCGAGCGCTTCCTGGGCAATATCGCGCGCGAGACGCAGCGCATCCAGGAAATCGTGGAACGCATGATGGAACTCTCGACGCTGGAAGCGCGCCGCGTGCTCGACCAGGTGCAGCCGGTGGCGCTGGGCGCCCTGCTGCGCGATATCGCTGCCAGCGCCCAGGCCACCGCGGTGGCGCGCGGCGTGCGGCTGCGCACCGAGTTGCGCACGCACGCCACGGCCGAGGGCGATGCCTTCCTGCTGCGCCGCGCCATCAGCAACCTGGTCGACAACGCGATCGACTTCTCGCCGCTGGGCGGCGAGGTGGTGCTGACGCTGGAGCGGCACGGGCGCATGGCGCGCATCGGCGTGCGCGACCAGGGCAAAGGCATTCCCGAATACGCGCGCGACAAGGTGTTCGAGAAGTTCTATTCGCTGGCGCGCCCGCACAACCAGAAGAAGAGCACCGGGCTGGGCCTGGCCTTCGTGAAGGAGATCGCCACGCTGCACCGCGGCGAGGTGACGCTGGCCAACGCGCCGGGCGGCGGCGCGCTGGCCACCTTCACGCTGCCGGCCAGCACCACATCGCCGGCCTGAAGCGCAGCGCCGACAGTGGCGCTAGCGGAACATGTCGAGGATGCGGTTGCGTTCCTGCGGCGCGGGCTCGGTCGGCACGCCGGCAGAGCCGTCGGTCAGCGGCGCGAGGTCGCTGTCGATGCCCACCGAGGCCACGCCGTAGCCGGGCGTGAAGTCGTCGAAATACCATTCGCCATCCTGCTGCACCAGGCCGGCCACCGGCTTTTCCTTTTCCACCGGCACGCCGGCCAGGGCCACGCGCATGTAGTCGATCCAGATCGGCAGCGCCGCGCTGGCGCCGGTTTCGCCGCGCGTGCCCAGGCGGCGCGGCGTGTCATAGCCGACCCAGGCAATCGCCACGCGGGTCGGCTGGAAACCGGTGAACCAGGCGTCGAAGGAATCGTTGGTGGTGCCGGTCTTGCCGTACAGGTCGTCGCGCTTGAGCGCAACGTAGGCCCGGTTGCCGGTGCCGTTGCGCACCACGCTGTGCAGCAGGCTGCGGGTGAGGAAGGCGTTGCGCTCAGGGATCACGCGGTTGCTGTCGTCCAGCACCGCCGCCGGCGCCTCCATCAGCACCGTGCCATCCTGGTCGGTGACGCGGCGCACCAGCACCGGCGCCACGCGGTAGCCGCCGTTGGCGAACACCGAATAGGCGGTGGCCATCTGCATCGGCGTGACCGAGCCGGAGCCCAGCGCCATGGTCAGGTAGGCCGGGTTCTTCTCGGGCTCGAAGCCGAAGCGGCCGATCCAGTCCTGCGCGTACTTCACGCCGATGGCGTCGAGGATGCGGATGGTGACCAGGTTCTTCGATTCGGCCAGGGCGTGGCGCATGGTCATCGGCCCTTCGAAGGTACCTTCGTAGTTCTTCGGGTCCCATGGCGCGCCACCGGTGGCGGCGCTGTCGAAATGCAGCGGCGCGTCGTTGATCATGGTGGTGGTCATGAAGCCCTTGTCGAGCGCGGCCGAATAGATGAAAGGCTTGAAGCTCGAGCCCGGCTGGCGCCAGGCCTGCGTGACGTGGTTGAACTTGTTCTGGCCGAAGTCGAAGCCGCCCACCAGCGAGCGGATCGAGCCGTCGCGCGGGTCCATCGAGATGAAGGCGCCCTCCACTTCTGGCATCTGCGTGATGGCCCAGCCGTCCTTGCCGGCCGGCACCAGGCGGATCACGGCGCCGCGCGCGATGCGCAGCGCCGCCGGCGCCTTGGCCGCCAGCGCGCTGCGCACCAGGCGCAGGCCGTTGCCGGTGACCTCGAGGGTGTCGCCGTTGCCGCGCACCGCCACCACCTTCTTGTCGCTGGTCTCCAGCACCACCGCGGCGATCAGTTCGCCGTCGTCCGGATGGTCGGCCAAGGCGGTGTCGACCGCATCGTCGAGCGCGTCGCCCGCGCTCGGCAGTTCGACGCGTGCCTCGGGTCCGCGGTAGGGCTGGCGCTGTTCATAGTCCATCACGCCCTTGCGCAGGGCGGCGTAGGCGGCCTGCTGGTCGGCCACGGTGAGCGTGGTGTAGACGTTCAGGCCACGCGTGTAGGCACTGTCGCCGAACTGCGCCACGATCTGCTGGCGCACCGCCTCGGCCACGTATTCGGCATGCACCGCCTGCGGGTCGGCCGCGTCGCGCAGCTTGAGCGGTTCGCGCCGCGCCTGCTCGGCTTCTTCCGGCGTGATGAAGCCCAGTTCCTGCATGCGGCCGATGATCCACTGCTGGCGTGCCTTGGCGCGCTTGGGATTGGCCAGCGGGTTGTTCGCGCTCGGCGCCTTGGGCAGCCCGGCCAGCATGGCGGCCTCGGCCACCGTGATCTGCTCGAGCGGCTTGCCGAAGTAGGTCTGGCTGGCCGCGCCAAAGCCGTAGGCACGGTTGCCCAGGTAGATCTGGTTGAGGTAGATCTCGAAGATCTGGTCCTTCGTCAGCTGGTCTTCCAGGCGCGTGGTCAGCAGCAGTTCATAGAACTTGCGCTTGAAGGTCTGTTCGGAGCTGAGGTAGACGTTGCGCGCCACCTGCATCGTGATGGTGGAGGCGCCCTGGCGCTTGCCGCCCAGATCGGCCCAGACGGCGCGCAGCACGCCCTGCAGGTCGACGCCGCCATGCTGGTAGAAGCGGGCATCCTCGGCGGCCAGCACCGCGTCCTTCATCGCGCGCGGGATGGTGTCGAAGCGCATCAGGCGACGGCGCTCCTCGCCGAACTCGCCGATCGACACGCCGTCGGCGGTGTAGATGCGCAGCGGCAGCTTGGGTTGGTAGTTGCTCAGCGTCGAGACGTCCGGCAACTCGCGCAGGATCAGCGCGGCGGTGACGCCGACGACCAGCGCCGCGCACACGGCCAGCCCGGCGCCCAGGCCAATGCACCACAGCAGGATGCGCTTCCAGAGCGCGCGCTTGGGCGCCGGGGATTTAGCTGCGGGCATCGGGGACAGATCCTTTCAGTGTTCGGGAGGGAAGCCAGGCGCCGGCGCGGCAAGCGACGAGGCCCGCGCATGCCGGATTCGGCACGGCTCGCAGACGAAGCGCGTTACGTCTTGATGCAAGATAACCGGGCCACGGGCGATTGTGCAGGTGACCAGGGCCATCCGATGCGCGTTGCGCTGCGCCGGTCGGGGCGCCCGCTGGACGCGCTTCACGCGGGGCAGGCGTCGCTGGCACGTCGGCCGGCAAGAGACCGCGGCGCTGGCGCGTTGCATGTGCAGCCTGCCCACGGCATGGCGGCACAGCGACGCCGCCGACTTTAGCGCAGGCCGCGATTCCCTCGCCGGCGAAGGCGTTTGCACATGCAACGGCGCCGCCGCGGGGTGGCGCACCAGTGGATTCGAACGTCGAGCGACAGGACATGGGCCGGATGGTGGCCCGCGTCTGCGCGCGCCGTATGAAGTGAATGCGGCGGTGCGCACGCTGCGGCGCGCGCCGACTTCACACAGGCTTCACGCAGCGCCGCCCTCTTCTCGCGCCGTTCGCCGCCGCTTCCTTCTGCCTTCGCCATCGCTGCCGACAGTGCAGGGGTCGCCGCATGGTGCGAGCGGCACCCGCTGGAGAAGAACCGATGCTGACAACAACAACCCACCGCTCCCTCGCGCCACGCGACGGCCGCGGCCTGTGGCTCGCCACGCTGTGCCTGACCGTGGCCTGCTTCACCCTGCTGGTGGCGCGACCGCTGCATGCGCAGAGCTTGCAGGCGCCGGGGCAGCGCGATGCCACGGCGAGCCCCTACTTCTTCGTCGCCAGCGACGACCCCGAGCTCGATCAACTCCCGCTCAAGGGCACCGAGGTCGAGGTGCGCATCGCCGGCGTGATCGCCGACGTGACGGTGACGCAGGTCTACCGCAATGAGGGCCGTCGCGCGATCGAGGCGAAGTACGTTTTTCCGGGCTCGACCCGCGCTGCGGTGGGCGGCTTGAACGTGCGGCTGGGCGATCGCCTCATCACCGCGCAGATCCGCGAGAAGCAACAGGCGCGCACCGAATACGAAGCGGCCCGCCAGCAGGGCAAGACCGCCGCGCTGCTCGAGCAGCACCGGCCCAACGTGTTTCAGATGAACGTGGCCAACATCCTGCCGGGCGACGAGGTGAAGGTGCAGTTGCGCTATTCCGAACTGCTGGTGCCGCAGGCGGGCAACTACCAGTTCGTCTTCCCGACCGTGGTGGGCCCGCGCTACAACAGCGCCCGCTCGGGCGGCGTCGAGAAGCAATGGACCGCCCAGCCGACACTGCACGCCGGGCTCGCGCCGCAGACGCGCTTTGCGCTGAAGGTGGCGCTCGACGCGCCCTTGGGCATCCGCGAAGTGCGCTCGCGCAGCCACGCCATCGCGGTGCGCAACAACGGCGCCGAGCATGCCGACATCACGCTGGCCGACGATGGCCGGCCAGCCGACAACCGCGACTTCGTGCTCGACTACCGGCTGGCGGGCGAGCAGATCGAGTCGGGCCTGATGCTGCTGCGCGGCCAGGGCGACGGCGCCGAGAACTTCTTCCTCGCCATGGTCGAGCCGCCCAAGGCGGTTGCGGCCAGCGCCATCGCGCCGCGCGACTACATCTTCGTGGTCGACATCTCGGGCTCGATGCACGGCTTTCCGCTGGACACCGCCAAGACGCTGCTGCAGCGCCTGATCGGCGGCCTGCGACCAAACGACACCTTCAACGTGATGCTGTTCTCCGGCAGCAGCCAGATGCTGGCGCCGCAGTCGGTGCCGGCCACGCGCGCCAACATCGAGCAGGCGCTCGCCACCATCGGCAACTACCGCGGCAGCGGCAGCACCGAACTGATTCCGGCCCTGCGGCAGGTCTACGCCCAAGCCAAGGCGCCTGGCGTGTCCCGCTCGGTGGTGGTCGTAACCGATGGCTATGTCAGCGTGGAGCGTGAAGCCTTCCAGCTCGTGCGCGAGCACCTCTCGCAGGCCAACCTGTTCGCCTTCGGCATCGGCGCGTCGGTCAACCGCGCGCTGATCGAAGGCCTGGCGCGCGCCGGCATGGGCGAGCCCTTCGTCATCACCGATCCGGTGCAGGCGCCGGAGCAGGCGGCCCGCTTTCGCCGCATGATCGAATCGCCCGTGCTGACCCAGGTGCGCGCCAGCTTCGAGGGCCTCGACGTCTACGACGTGGAGCCCCAGCAGCTGCCCGACGTGCTGGCCGAGCGGCCGGTGATCGTGTTCGGCAAATGGCGCGGCGAGGCGCGTGGCAGCCTCACCCTCGAGGGCCGCAGTGCCGAGGGCCCGTGGCGCCAGACCGTGCGCGTCGACCCGCGCAGCAGCGCCGACGCCAGCGCCTTGCGCGCCCTGTGGGCACGCCACCGCATCGCCAGCCTGAGCGACCAGGAGGCGCTCGACGCGAGCGGCGGACTGCAGGCACAGATCACCGAACTGGGCCTGAAGTACAGCCTGCTGACCCAGTACACCAGCTTCATTGCCGTCGACCAGGTGGTGCGCAATGCGCAGCCCGGCGCAGCCACCGCCGTGAACCAGCCCCTGCCCATGCCGCAGGGCGTGAGCGACCTGGCCGTGGGCGCCGAAGTGCCCAGCACGCCCGAGCCGGAAACGCTCGGCGCGATGGCTGTCGCGCTGTCGATGCTGCTGATGCTGCGCCGCCGTGCACGCCGGCGCGACGCACGCCGCTTCACCTCCTGAACCCACGAACCACGGGAGACCGACGACATGACACTCGCCCAACTGGCCCGCATTCACCCCCGTTGGGTGGACGCCGGCATTCGAATCGACCGCGCACCGGCGGCCATGTGGCTGGCCCTGCAGGCCGTCGCCCTGCTGCCGACCTGGCACTGGATGGTGCAACGCTGGCGCGATGGCAGCGACGACCCGCTCGGGCCGCTCGCGCTGGCCGCGCTGGGGGTGCTGCTGTGGCAGCAGCGGCGTGACATGCGCGCCGCGCCGGCGCTCGGCCGGCTCGCGCTGGCGGTCGCGCTGACGCTGCTGGCCACCGTGCTGCGCAGCGGCTTCTTCGGGTTGCCGGCGTTGCCGCCCCTGCTGATCGGCCTGCTCTCGGTCTGCGCCCTGGCCTGCGGCGCGCTGGCCTTCCTGCCGCGCCGCGTGGCCGCACTGCCGGTGCTCGGCCTGGCGGCATTGGCCTTGCCCTTGCTCTCGTCCTTGCAGTTCTATGCCGGCTACCCGCTGCGCGTGCTGACGGCCGAGGCCAGCCGCTGGCTGCTGGCGCCGCTGTTCACCACGGCCCGCGAAGGCAGCAGCCTGTGGGTCGACGGGCACCGGGTGATCGTCGATGCGCCCTGTTCGGGCGTGCAGATGGTCTGGCTGGGCTACTTCACCGCCTGCGCGGTGGCGTTGTTCCCGCTGCCCGGCGCGGCGCCGCTGAGCTCGCGCAGTTTCCTGGCGCGCCTGAGTGCCGTCGGCGCCATGGTGTTGCTCGGCAATGTGCTGCGCAATGCGGTGCTGGTGGGGCTGGAGGGCGGTGGTCACGCGCTGCCGGCGTGGGCGCACGAGGCGCTCGGCCTGGGCGTGCTGGCCGCGGTGTGCGGCGCGACCGCCTGGCTGATGGCGCGGCCAGCCCGCCGGGCCCATGCGACGCGCGGCGAGGACGCGATGGACGCGTCGAGCCCGTCCGTACTTTCCCATCCTTCTTCACGCCGCTTTGGAGCCCGTCATGCCGATGCCCGCCCTTGAGCGACTTGATCGCTGGTTCGCCAACACCTTCCTTCACCGCGTGCTGCACAAGGCCCTCTTCGGCATCGCCATGGTGGCGTGCCTGGGCTGGAGCGCGGCCGGCGCCTTGCGCGCACCGGCGCCGCCGCTGGCGCCGGCCAGCTTTCATGAATGGCCCGCCCTTTGGGACGGCACGCCCCTGCGCCCGCTCGCGCTGGGCGCCGTCGAGGAGCGTTTTGCGCAACGCTTTCCGGGCGCGCTGGTTCGCATGACCGACGGCCAGCGCATGTTCGTGATGCGCCACGTGACGCAGCCCACCCGCATGCTGCACCCGGCCGCCGATTGCTATCGCGCCCTGGGCTACCGTATTGCGCAGGAGCGGCTTCACCTGGATGCGCAGCAGCGCATGTGGCGCTGTTTCAATGCCAAGGCGCCGGGCGGCCAGGCACTGGAAGTCTGCGAGCGCATCGTCGACGCCAAGGGCCAGGCCTTCACCGACACGTCCGCCTGGTATTGGGCCGGCATTGCCGGACACTCGACGGGGCCGTGGGAGGCCGTGACGGTGGCGCGGCCACTGTGAGACTGTGAGGCCCAAAGAGAAAGCGCCCACGAGGGGCGCTTTCGAGAGGGGCCCGCGAGGCCTGCGCGGCCGTCAGGCCGCTGCAGCTTCCGTCGCCCGGGCGGGCACCCGACGGGGCCCTGGAAGCTTGGAGAACCCCGCGACGCGTCTCACGCATCGCGCGAGCCCGATCGACCATCGGCCGACCGGGCTGGCTCGCCTTTAGACGGCCACTGCGTCGCCGGCGGTGGCCAGCAGCCTGCGCATCAGCTCGGCGGTTTCGGCGCTGGAGGCCACTTCGGCAGCCACGTCGGCGGCAACGGCCTGCGTCGATGCCTCGGACACCCCCAGCACCTGGTCCAGGCTGGCGTCATCGGAGACCAGGTCGCCCAGCGACGGCGTGGCGGCCTGACCGCTCGTGCCAGCGAAGTACACGTCTTCGGTCATGACACTGCTGCCGTCGGCGCGCATGGCGCTCGATTCGATGTGCACCTTGCCCTGGGCGTCGGTGGTCAGCGTCAGACCGGTGTCGATCTGCACGATGCCAACGTCGGCCAGCGAGAGGATTTCACCGTCCTGCACGATGGCGTCGCCGTTGTCGATCCACACGTCCAGGCCCTTGAGCTCATCGCCCAGCAGCTTGCCGTCGCCATTGGCGTCCAGCAGTTCAAGCTTGTAGTAGCCGTTGCCGAACGCACCGCCCTGGTCACCGAACAGGCGCGCGCCGTCCATGTCGGTCGCCGCCAGGCCGTCGCGGTTGTCGATCAGGATGCCATCGCCCGAGCCGTTGAACCATTCGATGTTGTCCTTGTGGCCGTCCGCGTCGATGTCGAACTGCACCGTGCGGCCCAGTTCGGCACCCGCGTCCTTCTGGTAGGAGGCGGTCACGCCGGTCACGCCGATGCGGCCGTCGCCATTGAGGTCCAGCGCGATCGGCGAATACGCATCAGAGGCCGTGTAGCAGCCGCTCACGATCGCGCCGTCGTGGCAGGCGCTGTTTTCAACTTCACCCGTATCGCCCACCTGGAAGGCAACGTCGACGCGCACATAGCGGCCCGTACCATCCATCTTGAGCAAGCCCGCATTGATATCTGCGACGGGAATGTCGTAGTGCTGCCCCCTGCTGAAGTCCAGCACCTCGCCCCTGTAGACCAGATCAGCTGCTACTGCAACGCTCGGCTTGTCGTACAGGTAGGCATTCACCCCGGTCACGCGAACGAATGCCAGCGTGTCCGCGTCGCTGGACACGCCCTTGCTGTTGTAGCTGCCGAAGGTCTGCAGCTTGTCGGCTGCATCGCTGAACGTGCCGAAGTCGCTCAGCTTGTAGGTCATGATGCGATGCTCGACACCGGCTGCATCTTTCTTGATCGTGATCCGGTCATTCACGTTGATGTCGTAGATGCTCTTTGCGGTCCCTGCGTCGGACACGGCGGTGATCGACATGTCCACGGTCTGCGTATAGCGTTGGCCGTTCGAATCTTCAGCCACGTACACCAGCTTGTCGTTGCCGTAGTAGTTCTTCATCGACTTGTAGGTGACCGAGCCGTCCTCCGTGAAGGAGATGGCGCCGCCGTTCGACTTGAAGGTGCTGTCCAGCGACGAGCTCTCGTGCTTCACGCTGATCAGGCGCAGACCCACCTGGTCGTTGCTCAGCACGTCGAACGACTTGGACGTGTCTTCGCACAGCTTGACCGAGTCGCCACTGGTCTTGTCGTGGCTGATCAGGCCCGCGTCCCAGTCCTTGTCGACCTCGCCCTTGTCCAGCGTGATCACCCCGGACTTGCCGGTCTCGGGATCGGCGTTCGAGTTGATGGCGTAGCTGACGGTCGGCTTGTAGGTGGTGAAGTCCGTGTCGACCGGCTTTTCGAAGGTGAGTTCGTACTTGCCGGCGTCCAGGCCGCTGAACAGGTACTTGCCGTTCGCATCGGTGACCGTGCTGCCCGTGACGTCGTCGCCCGTGCCGAACTTGCCGTCCGCGCCGGCGCCGACCAACGAGACCTTCACACCGGCTGCGCCCTTTTCGCCGGCATCCTGGAAGCCGTCCTTGTCGGCATCGAACCAGACGAAGTCGCCGATCGCGCCGGTACCGGTGCCGTGAATGCCGGCATCGATGGTGGCGTTGTATTCACCCGCTGCCAGCTTGATCGGAGCGGTCAAGCCGTTGGCGCCAGCGTCGGAGTCGCGTGCGTCGTCGCCCACGTTCTGCTGGGTGATGACCTGCCCGGTGGGCGTGATGAACTTCACCTGGTAGTCGCCGCCCTTGAGGTCGGTGAACTTGTAGTTGCCGTTGGCATCGGTGATCTGCGTCGCCACCAAGGTGCCGGGCTGGCCGTTCACCGAGGTGTAGAGCTCGACGCGAACACCGCCGCGGCCGCTCTCGCCTTCGTCCTGCACGCCGTCGCGATCGAGGTCGCTCCAGACCCGGTCACCCAGGCTCGCATTGCGCAGGTCCTTGTAGAAGCCGGCATCGAGCGAGGTGTTGTTTTCGCCCGGCTTGAGCACCACGACGTCCGAAAGCGAGCCGTCGCTGTTGGTGCCCGAGCCCGAGTTGCCGTCCGATTGACGCGGGCTGGCATCGGTGAAGCCGTCCGGCGTGGTGAAGCGCACCTGGTAGTCCATGCCCGGCGTCAGGCCCTTGAAGCTGTAGTTGCCGTTGCCGTCCGTGGTGGTGGCGGTGACTTCGCCAACGCCGTTGTACTTGCCATCGCCGTTGAGGTCGCGCAGCAGCTCGACCTTGGCACCCGCGATACCCGCTTCATTGGCGTCCTGCACGCCATCGGCGTCCAGGTCGGACCAGACGCGGTCGCCCAACTGTGCCGCCTTGACTTCCACCAGCATGGGCTGGGAGTGCTGGCCGCCCACCATCGTGTCGATGAGGATGGCCATGGATTCGCCCGCGGCCGGCACGAAGCTCTGGTGCGCAAGCGCCTGGCCCACAAGTTGATGAACCTGCGCGGCATCGGCCGGCGAGTAGCCCGCAAAGCCATCCGTGTGGGTCCAGTCCTGGCCCAGCATGACCCAGATGGCCGCCTGCACGGCATTCGGCGGGAAGCCCGTCAGCCCTTGCGGATAGGCATTGAGCAGCCAGTTGATGGAGCCGGCGAGCGAGAAGCCTGCCGACGCCAGGTCGGTGTAGTCACCGGAATAGACGCCTTGTCGGTAGCCGAGGATGGGCAGTTCGATATTGCCGCAGAAGGCATCGAGCACGGTGCCCGCATTGCCCAGCGGGCTGTCGGCGGTCAGCGTGAGTTCGAACGTGCTCGGTTGGCCGTTCGTATCCTGGGTGGTATAGGTATAGCTGGCGCTGGTAGTTGCCATTGAAGAACTCCCTGTAGATAGACGTGAAAGCACCGCCGCCCCCATTGCGGACCAGGGCGATGTGACAGTTGCCCTGCTCCGCTGCACGACGCACAACGGTATTCAGCAAGCACGCAAGGTCGCCATGCGACTTCAGTGCACTTGCCTGCTAGTACATTAGTTCACCTCGTAACCGAACGCAACAGCTGCGCGGATGCAAATCGCGGCCGACATTTCCTACAGGGTGTTCAGGCAGGAAACCGTTGACATTCGCGCGCCACGGGCGTGACGGAAGTCACGGTCGGGCTCGGCCCGCAGCGTCTAGCCGTGCAGCCGCGATGTCTGCGGCAGGTGCGCCATCAGGAACTCCATCTGGTCGGCCAGGATGCGCCGATTGCGCAGGATGAAGTCTTCCCACAGGCTGGGCACGTAGGGTGTGTAGAGCAGCGACATGCCGGCCTGTTCGGGTGTGCGGCTGCTCTTGCGGTGGTTGCACGGCCGGCAGGCGGTGACCACGTTCATCCAGGTGTCGATGCCGTTCTGGGCGAACGGGATGATGTGTTCGCGCGTGAGGTCTTCCTCGTGGAAGTGGCCGCCGCAATAGGCGCAGATGTTGCGGTCGCGCGCGAAGAGCTTGCTGTTGGTCAGGCCCGGGCGCAGGTGGAAGGGGTTGATCTTGGGCACGCCCTTGGTGCCGATGATGCTGTTGACGGCAATCTGCGACTGTTCACCGGTCACGGCGTTGTGCCCGCCGCGGAACAGCGCCACCTGCGCGCCGACCTCCCAGCGCACTTCGTCCGCCGCGTAATGGGTGACCGCCTGTTCCAGCGATATCCACGACTGCGGCAGCCCTTGGGCCGACAACTTCAGGACCTTGACCACGCACGCCTCCTCGTCAAACGACGAACCGGGTAGATGAACCGATCAACACGTCACAATATACCCCGCTTTCATGACAAACCGTCCGCATTGCGCCATGGGGCGGGCGCGGCGTGCTATCAAAAAGATAACTGGCAACCCATGCAGATATTCCGTGGCTTCCGCCACCCGGGCGTTGCGCCGGCGTGCGCCCTCACCATCGGCAACTTCGACGGCGTCCATCGCGGACACCAGGCGATGCTCGCCCTGCTGGCCACCGAGGCGCGCCAGCGCGGCCTGCCCAGCTGCGTGCTGACCTTCGAGCCGCACCCGCGCGACTACTTCGCCCAGCTGGCGCGCAAGCCCGAGCTGGCGCCGGCGCGCATCGGCACGCTGCGCGACAAGCTGGCCGAGCTGGCCGCCGCCGGCGTGCAGCAGACCGTGGTGCTGCCTTTCGACCAGCGCCTGGCCTCGCGCACGCCCGATCAATTCATCGACGACGTGCTGGTCAAGGGCCTGGGCGCGCGCTACGTGCTGGTGGGCGACGACTTCCGCTTTGGCGCCAAACGGGCCGGCGACTACGCCATGCTGGACGCCGCCGGCGAGGCGCGCGGCTTCGACGTGGCGCGCATGAACAGCTACGAAGTGCACGGCCTGCGCGTTTCCAGTTCGGCCGTGCGCGAAGCGCTGGCGGCCGGCGACATGGCGCACGTCGCGGCCTTGCTGGGCCACCCCTACGCCATTTCCGGCCACGTGGTGCACGGGCGCAAATTGGGGCGCGCGCTCGGCGCCTCGCAGCCGGGCGCGGCCGACGGCTTTCGCACGCTCAACCTGCGCTTCTCGCACTGGAAGCCAGCCGCCAGCGGCATCTTCGCGGTGCGGGTGCACGGCCTGGCGGCGCAGCCGCTGCCCGGCGTGGCCAACCTCGGCGTGCGCCCCTCGCTGGACGCCAACGACGTCAACGCCGGCCGCGTGCTGCTGGAGACGCATTGCCTGGAATGGCCCGCCAACTTGGGCGACGAGGGGGCCTACGGTAAAATCGTGCGCGTGGAACTCCTGCACAAACTGCACGACGAGCTGCGCTACAGCAGCCTCGAGGCCTTGACGGCCGGCATCGCGAAAGATCGCGACGATGCGCGTGCGTTCTTCGCTTCCACGCACCGGCAAACCACGCGCGACCGAATTTAACGCTGCGCCCGCGTGCTGCCGCCCTTGGACAAGCTCGGGGCGAACGGCCCTTTCCTTCGCACCGACGCGCGCCGCGCCGATCGGGCTGAGCCTGTCGAAGCCCCCACTCTCCTCATCATGTCCGACGCCACCAAAGCCTCCTCCGCCACCGACTACCGTGCCACGCTGAACCTGCCCGACACGCCCTTCCCGATGCGCGGCGACCTGCCCAAGCGCGAGCCGGGCTGGGTCAAGGAATGGAACGAGGAAGGCCTGTACAAGCGCCTTCGCGTGGCCCGCCAAGGTGCGCCCAAGTTCATCCTGCACGACGGCCCGCCCTACGCCAACGGCCAGATCCACATGGGTCACGCCGTCAACAAGATCCTGAAGGACATGATCACTAAGGCGCGCCAGCTGGAGGGCTACGACGCGCTGTACGTGCCCGGCTGGGATTGCCACGGGCTGCCGATCGAGAACGCGATCGAGAAGAAGTACGGGCGCAACCTCAGCCGCGACGAGATGCAGGCCAAGAGCCGCGCCTACGCGACCGAGCAGATCGCCCAGCAGATGGTCGACTTCCAGCGCCTGGGCGTGCTGGGCGAATGGGACAACCCGTACAAGACGATGAATTTCGCCAACGAGGCGGGCGAGATCCGCGCCTTCAAGCGCGTCATCGAGCGCGGCTTCGTGTACCGCGGCCTGAAGCCGGTGTACTGGTGCTTCGACTGCGGCTCCTCGCTGGCCGAGTTCGAGATCGAATACGCCGACAAGAAGAGCCAGACCATCGACGTCGCCTTCAAGGCGCACGACAACGCCAAGGTGGCGGCCGCCTTCGGCCTGCCTTCGCTCGAGAAGGATGCGTTCGCCGTGATCTGGACCACCACCGCGTGGACCATCCCGGCCAACCAGGCGCTCAACCTCAACCCCGAGCTGGACTACGCGCTGGTCAACACCGAGCGCGGCCTGCTGATCATGGCCGCCTCGCTGGTCGAGATGTGCATGACGCGCTATGCGCTGGACGGCAGCGTCGTCGCCACCGTCAAGGGCGAGAAGCTGGACGCGCTGGAATTCGAGCATCCGTTCTACAACACCGCCAGCGAAGACGGCAGCTTCGGCTACCGCCGCCTGTCGCCGATCTACCTGGCCGACTACGCCACCGCCGACGACGGCACCGGCATCGTGCACTCCTCGCCCGCCTACGGCCTGGACGACTTCAACACCTGCATCGCGCACGGCCTGTCCTACGACGACATCCTCAACCCGGTGCAGGGCAACGGCGCGTACGCGAGCGATTTCCCGCTGTTCGGCGGCATGAGCATCTGGAAGGCCGTGCCGCACGTGATCGAAGCGCTGCGCGAGGCCAATCGCCTGATGACCACCGAGTCCATCTCGCACAGCTACCCGCATTGCTGGCGCCACAAGACGCCGGTGATCTACCGTGCCGCGGCGCAGTGGTTCATCCGCATGGACGAGGGCGAAGGCGTCTTCACCAAGGACAAGGCGCCGCAGACGCTGCGCCAGACGGCGCTGGCGGCGATCGAGCAGACCGGCTTCTATCCGGAGAACGGCAAGGCGCGCCTGCACGACATGATCGCCAACCGGCCCGACTGGTGCATCTCGCGCCAGCGCAGCTGGGGCGTGCCGATCCCCTTCTTCCTGCACAAGGATTCGGGCGAACTGCATCCGCGCACCATGGAGATCCTCGACCAGGCGGCAACAATCGTCGAACGCGGCGGCATCGAGGCGTGGAGCCGCGTCTCGGTCGAGGACATCCTCGGCGCCGGGGATGCGCCGAACTACACCAAGAGCACCGACATCCTGGAAGTCTGGTTCGATTCGGGCTCGACCTTCTTCCACGTGCTGCGCGGCACGCACCCCAACGTGCACCACGAAACCGGCCCCGAAGCCGATCTGTACCTGGAAGGGCACGACCAGCACCGCGGCTGGTTCCATTCCTCGCTGCTGCTGGCCTGCGCGCTGGAAGGCCGCGCGCCCTACAAGGGCCTGCTGACGCACGGCTTCACCATCGACAGCCAGGGCCGCAAGATGAGCAAGTCGCTCGGCAACGGCCTCGACCCGCAAGAGGTGAGCAAGAAGCTGGGCGCCGAGATCATCCGCCTGTGGGTGGCGGCCAGCGACTATTCGGGCGACATCGCCGGCGACGACAAGATCCTCGCCCGCGTGGTCGACGCCTACCGCCGCATCCGCAACACGCTGCGCTTCCTGCTGGCCAACACCAGCGACTTCGACATCACGAAGGATGCGGTCGCGCCCGAGCAGATGCTGGAGATCGACCGCTACGCGCTCAGCCGCGCCGCGCAGTTCCAGGCCGAGATCCTGGCGCACTACAAGGTCTACGAATTCCACCCGGTGGTGGCCAAGCTGCAGGTGTATTGCTCGGAAGACCTTGGCGCCTTCTACCTCGACGCACTGAAAGACCGCCTCTACACCACCGCGCCGGGTTCGCTCGCACGGCGCAGCGCGCAGACCGCGCTGTGGCACATCACCCAGGCCATGCTGCGCTGGATGGCGCCGTTCCTGAGCTTCACCGCCGAAGAAGCCTGGAAGCTCTGCGCCCCGGCCGACGGCCAGGGTCAATCCATCTTCACGCGCACCTACGTCGACCTCGGCACGCCCGACGAAGCACTGCTGGCCAAGTGGGGCCGCATCCGCGAGCTGCGCGACCTGGTCAACAAGGAGATCGAGACGGTGCGCACCGAGGGCCGTGTCGGCTCCTCGCTGCAGGCCAACATCGCGCTCACTGCCGGCGCCGACGACCATGCGCTGCTGGCCAGCCTGGGCGATGACCTGAAGTTCGTGCTGATCACCTCCGCGGTGCAACTGGCGGCCGGCGACGCGCTCGCCATCACCGTCACGCCGAGCGAGGCCACCAAGTGCGAGCGTTGCTGGCACTGGCGCGACGACGTCGGCCTCGATGCGGCGCATCCGACCCTCTGCGGGCGTTGCACCAGCAACCTGTTCGGCGCCGGCGAAGCGCGCAAGGCCGCGTGATGGGCAACGTGCTGTCGCCATCGCGCGCCAAGGCCAGCATCTGGCCCTGGCTGGGGCTGGCGCTGCTGGTGTTCGCGCTCGACCAGTGGACCAAAACGCTGATCCTGGGGGCCTACGCCAACGGCGGCGCGACCGAGATCACCAGCTTCTTCAACATCGTGCGCGCCCACAACACCGGTGCGGCGTTCTCCTTCCTGGCCGGCGCGTCCGGCTGGCAGCGCTGGTTCTTCACCGCCATCGGCGTCGGCGCCGCGCTGTTCATCATCTGGATGCTGCACTCGCACCGCGACCAGAAACTGTTCTCGCTGTCGATGGCGCTGATCCTCGGCGGCGCCGTCGGCAACGTGATCGACCGCATGATGCATGGCTACGTGGTCGACTTTCTCGACTTCCACCTGGGCGCACGCCACTTCCCGGCCTTCAACCTGGCCGACAGCGCCATCACGCTGGGCGCGATCCTCCTGATCCTGGACGAACTGCGGCGCATGCGGCGCCATCGCAGCTAGCCTGGCGCCGGGGGCGCGCCACCGTCGGCCCTGTCCTGCGCAGGCGGGCGCTGGCTGCGCGTATAGTGCCCCGCTTCCATGAAGCATTTATTGAACTTGCTGGCAGCCGTCGCGCTGCTGGTGTGGGGTACGCATCTGGTGCGTACCGGCGTGTTGCGGGTCTTTGGCGCGAACCTGCGCGACTTTCTTGCGCGCAGCATGCGCAACCGTTTCACGGCTGCCTTTTCCGGCATTGCCGTGACGGCGCTGGTGCAGTCGAGCACCGCCACTTCCCTGATGACCTCGTCCTTCGTCGGCCAGGGCTTGATCAGCCTGCCGGCGGCGCTGGCGGTGATGCGTGGGGCGGACGTCGGCACGGCACTCATGTCGGTGCTGTTCTCGACCGACCTGTCATGGCTCTCGCCGCTGTTCATCTTCGTGGGCGTGGTGCTGTTCATCACCCGCGCCGACAGCATGGCCGGGCGCGTCGGCCGGGTGCTGATCGGCCTGGGGCTGATGCTGCTGGCGCTGCAGCTGGTGGTGCAGGCCACCGGGCCGCTGTTCTCGGCGCCGGCGGTGCGCGAGCTGCTGGCCTCGCTCAACAGCGACGTGCTGCTGGAGATCACCATCGGCGCCGTCTTCGCGGTGGTGGCCTATTCCAGCCTGGCGGTGGTGCTGCTGGTGGCGGCCATGGCCAGTTCCAACCTGGTGCCGCTGGATGTCGCGCTCGGGCTGGTGCTGGGCGCCAACCTCGGCAGCGGCGTGCTGGCGGTGCTCACCACCGCCAAGTCCAGCATCCCGGTGCGCCAGGTGACGCTGGGCAACCTGGTGTTCAAGCTGATGGGGGTGGCGCTGGCGGCACCCTTTGTCGGCCTGTACCTGCACCACGTGCGGCCCTATGTGGCCGACGCCACGCAACTGGTGGTGCTCTACCACCTGGCCTTCAACGTGGTCATGAGCGTGCTGTTCATCGGCCTGACCAGCTGGGTCGCCACGGCGGTGGAGCGCCTGCTGCCGCAGCCGGTCGAACCGATGGTGCCGGGCCGCCCGCAGCACCTCGATCCGTCGGCCCTGTCGACGCCTTCGCTGGCCATCTCCAACGCGGCGCGCGAAGCGCTGCACCAGGCCGACGTGGTGGAAAGCATGCTGATCGGCATGCTCGACGTGATCCGCAACAACGACCTCAAGCTGGCCGGCGAGCTGCGCAAGCTCGACGACAGCGTCGACAAGCTGTACTCGGACATCAAGTACTACCTGACCAAGATCTCGCGCGAGGCGCTGGGCGAAGAAGAAAGCCGGCGCTGGACCGACATCATCAGCTTCACCATCAACATGGAGCAGATCGGCGACATCATCGAGCGCGTGATCCTGGACATCGAGGACAAGAAGATCCGCAAGCAGCGCAATTTCTCGGAAGCCGGCATGGCCGAAATCGTGGAACTGCACGAGCGGCTGGTGGCCAACCTGCGGCTGGGCATGAGCGTGTTTCTCAACGGCAATGTCCGCGACGCGCAACGCCTGCTGGAGGAAAAGGCGCGCTTTCGCGATCTCGAGCACGCCTATGCCAGCACCCACATTTCACGCCTGATGGACCGCACGGCCTCCAGCATGGAAACCAGCTCGCTGCACATCGACCTGATCAGCGACCTCAAGCGGATCAATTCGCACATCTGCTCGATCGCCTACCCGATCCTCGACTCGGCCGGTGCGCTGGCGCCGAGCCGGCTGCGCCCGTCGCGCCTGGGCGAGCTGGACGGCGCCTGAAATGACCCCCCCGTTTGACCGGCGCACTTCGTGCGCTGCGGGAGGCGCGCAGCGCCATCGACAACTGATATGAGTCAGCGCGCCTGGGCTTGGGCTGACGAAGGCGTCGCCTTGGCGGGCGCCGGCAGCGGCGCCTCGGCGGCGGCACGCAGCGGGCGCATGGCATAGCGGCGCGCCAGCACCGCGCAAACCATCAGCTGGATCTGGTGGAACAGCATCAAGGGCAGCACGATCGCGCCCACCGCCGGCGCGGCGAACAGCACGTGCGCCATCGGGATGCCGCTGGCCAGGCTCTTCTTGGAGCCGCAGAAGACGATGGTCGCTTCGTCGGCCTTGCCGAAGCCGAGACGGCGCGCGGTCCAGGAGGTGATCACCAGCGCCAGCGTAAGCACCACGCCGCAGATGAGCACCAGGCCGGCCAGTGCGCCCAGCGGCACCTGCGTCCACAGGCCTTCGATCACGGCCGCGCTGAAGGCGGTGTAGACCACCAGCAGGATCGAGCCCTGGTCGACGAATTTCAGGCCGGCGGCGTGGCGCTTGACGAAGCCGCCGATCCACGGGCGCAGCAGGTGGCCGGCGACGAAGGGCGCCATCAACTGCAGCAGGATGCGGCCGATCGCGTCGAACGAGGTACCGGCGTCACCGCCCTGCACCACGAACAGGTTCACCAGCAGCGGCGTGACGAACACGCCCAGCAGGGTCGAGGCGGAGGCGCTGCAGACGGCGGCCGGCACGTTGCCGCGCGCCATCGAGGTGAAGGCAATCGCCGACTGCACCGTGGCCGGCAACATGCACAGGTACAGCACGCCGGTGTACAGCTCGGTCGTGACCAGCGGCGAGAGGATGGGCCGCAGGGCGATGCCCAGCAGCGGGAACATCACGAAGGTGGCGCCGAAGACCAGCAGGTGCAGCCGCCAGTGCGTGATGCCGGCAACGATGGCCTCGCGCGAGAGCTTGGCGCCGTGCAGGAAGAACAGCAGCCCGATGCCAAAGGTGGTGAGCCAGTCGAACAGGACCGCGGCGTCGCCCTCGGCCGGAAACAGGCTGGCCAGCGTGACGACAGCGACCAATGCCAGGGTGAAATTGTCGGGAAGCAAGCGCGAACGGGCCATGGAACTACGGTGTGACAGCGTTGTAATGAGTCTCGGCATTCATGCCGTTGAGGCATAAATTTTACGTTGCAGCGCAACATAAGACGGTCAACTACTGTCAAACCCGTAGTGAAAAACCCGAATTTCTAGCGGATTGGCGGGCCGCCAGGGGCGAGATGGGCTGGCCTGGGCCCGATCCCGCCGCCAACGACGCGCTTACAAGGTCAGCACCGTGCAGCCGGTGGTCTTGCGTGCTTCCAGGTCGCGGTGCGCCTGCTGGATGTCTTCCAGCGCGTAGCGCTGTTCCACCGGGATCTTCACCGCGCCGCTCAGCACCACGGCGAACAGGTCGTCGGCCATCGCCTGCGTGCTCTCGCGCGTGGCCATGTGGGTGAACAGGGTCGGGCGCGTCAGGTAGAGCGAGCCCTTGGAAGCCAGCAGCCCCACATTGACCGGCGGCACCGGGCCGGAGCCGTTGCCGAACACGGCCAGCAGGCCGAGCGGGCGCAGGCAGTCGAGCGAGCCCTCGAAGGTGTCCTTGCCGACCGAGTCGTAGACCACCTTGACGCCCTTGCCACCCGTAATTTCCTTGACCCGCTCGGCAAAGTTGTCCTTGCTGTAGTTGATGCAGTGCGCCGCGCCATGCGCCAGCGCCAGTTCGCACTTGGCGTCGCTGCCGGCGGTGCCGATCAGTTGCAGGCCCAGCGCCTTGGCCCATTGGCAGGCGATCAGGCCGACGCCGCCGGCCGCGGCGTGGAACAGGATGTGATCGCCCGCCTGCAGGCCTTCGGCCGGCAGCGTCTTCTTGAGCAGGTACTGCGCCGTCAGGCCCTTGAGCATCATGGCCGCGCCGGTCTCGAACGAAATGGCATCGGGCAGCTTGCAGACATTCTTGGCCGGCATCACGCGCGCTTCGCTGTAGGCGCCGGGCGGCTGGCTGGCATAGGCGGCGCGGTCGCCCACCTTCAAGTGCGTCACGCCCTCGCCCACCGCCTCGACCACACCGGCGGCCTCCATGCCCAGGTGCAGCGGCATGGCAAAGGGGTACAGGCCGCTGCGCTGGTAGGTGTCGATGAAGTTCAGGCCGACCGCCTTGTGGCGGATGCGGATCTGCCCGGCGCCCGGCTCCCCCACTTCCACCTCGACGATCTTCAGTTCCTCGGGACCGCCGTGGCGGTCGATGCGAACGGCTTTGCTCATGGCTCTTCCTTGTCGAATCTCAAAAACGGCAGATGCTGCCACGGATGGCGGTCACCCGCTCGCGCAGGGTCGGCTGTGCGCACCGCCACGGCGCGCGTCGAGTGGCCGCGGAGCAGGCCATTCCAGGGCGCTCGCGGAACCGGCTTTGCCGGGCTTCGGGCGACACGAAGTACGCCGGCCAAACGGGGGGGGGTCCTAGTAAGTACCAGGGTAGGCGCCGCCGTCGACGAGCACGTTCTGCCCCGTCATGTAGCCGGCGTGCACGCTGCAGAGAAAGGCGCAGACGGCGCCGAATTCCTCGGGCGTGCCGAAGCGCTTGGACGGGATGGCGCGCATGCGCGCTTCGCGCACCACTTCGAGCGCCTGACCGGTCTTGCTGGCGCTGCCCTGCAGGGTGCCCTTCAGGCGGTCGGTGTCGAAGGCGCCGGGCAGCAGGTTGTTGATCGTCACCCCCTTGGCGGCAAGCGAGGTGCGCGCCACGCCGGCCACGAAGCCGGTCAGGCCGCTGCGCGCGCCGTTGGACAGGCCCAGGATGTCGATCGGCGACTTGACCGAACTGGAGGTGATGTTGACGATGCGCCCGTAGCCGCGCGCCGCCATGTCGTCGACGGTGGCCTTGATCAGTTCGATCGGCGTCAGCATGTTGGCGTCGACCGCCTTGATCCAGGCCTCGCGGTCCCAGTCGCGGAAGTCACCCGGGGGCGGCCCGCCGGCATTGGTCACCACGATGTCGTAGCCGGCGTGCGCCGCCAGCGCCGCGGCGCGCCCGGCCTCGGTCGTGATGTCGGCCGCGACGGTCTTGACGAAGGGCGCTGCCGCCGTGCCCGACCACGACGCGGCCAGTGCATCGGCCGCCGCCTGCAGGGTTTCGGCGCCGCGCGCCACCATCACCACGTTGACGCCTTCGCGGTGCAGCGCCTGCGCGCAGCCCAGGCCCAGGCCCTTGCTGGCGCCGCACACCAGCGCCGTCTTGCCGGCAATTCCGAGGTCCATGTTCTTTCCTTTCGTGTCCGTTGTTCATTGCACCGAGAGATCACCTTCTCGTGAAAACGAAGATGCCCGCGATCACCAGCAGCGTGCCCACCGCGATCCACACCGTGAACGGCTCGCCGAGGATGACGACGCCCATCAGGATGGTCGACATCGGGCCCACCATGCCGGTCTGCGCCGCCATCGACGCACCGATGCGCTCGATCGCCATCATCACCGCCAGCACCGGCAGCGCGGTGCAGACCGAGGCGTTCAGCACCGACAGCCAGATCACCTGCGGCGCCACCTCGAACACCGCGCCGACCGGCCGCAGCACGAGGTACTGCGCGATGCAGAAGAGGCACGCCACGCTGGTGGCCAGGCCGACCAGCCGCAGCGAACCCAGCCGCTTGACGAATTCTCCGCTGGCCACCATGTAGGCGGCATAGCTCACCGCGCTGAGAAAGACCAGCAGCGCGCCCCAGGCCTCGGCCTTGCCCTGGCCCAGCGTGACCTCGTGGCCGAACACCAGCAGCACGCCGAGATAACTGATCGCCATGCCGGCCATCTGCACGCGCGTGATGCGGCGCCGATAGAGCAGCCAGCCGAACAGCAGCACCAAGGTCGGGTTGAGGTAGAGGATCAGCCGCTCCAGGCTGGCCGTGATGTAGGCCAGCCCGGCAAAGTCGAGAAAGCTCGCCAGGTAGTAGCCCGAGAAGCCCAGGCCAATAACGCCCAGCCAATCCTTGCGCCCCAGCGCGGGCTTGCCGCGCCCGGCCCACCACGCCATCACCAGGAACAGCGGCAGCGCGAACAGCATGCGCAGCATGATCAAGGTGACGGCGTCCACGCCGTAGCGGTACGCCAGCTTGACGATGATCGCCTTGCCGCTGAAGGCAATCGCCCCCAGCGTCGCCAGCATCAGGCCCGGCGCGATCGATTTTTCAGCGGGCAGCGCGCCCGTGGAAACAGCCATCAGCGTGGGGCGCGCGCTCAGAAACCGGCCGCCTGGCCGTCGCGGCGCCCGTCACTGGCCGCCACGTAGCCTTCCACCGCCGGGTCGCCGGCGCGCCAGATGAACTGGCCGGCACCGAAGTCCTGGTAGGAGTCGTTGATGACCTCCATGCGGTGGCCCAGCGCGGACAGGCCCTGCACGGTGGCCGGGTTCATCGCCGCCTCGACGTTGATCTCCAGCCCCGCGTTGAAGCGCCAGCGCGGTGCATCGCAGGCCGCCTGCGGGTTCTGCCGGTAGTCCAGCATGCGCACCAGGGTCTGCATGTGGCCTTGCGGCTGCATGTTGCCGCCCATCACGCCGAAACTCATCACCGGCTGGCCGTCCTTCGTCAGGAAGGCCGGGATGATGGTGTGGAAAGGCCGCTTGCCCGGCGCCACCTGGTTCGGTCCGTGCTTGAGGCTGAAGCCGTGGCCCCGGTTCTGCAGGCTGATGCCGAATTCCGGCTCCACGCAGCCCGAGCCGAAGCCCATGTAGTTGCTCTGGATGAAGCTGACCATCATGCCGCTCTCGTCGGCCGCCGTGAGGTAGATGGTGCCGCCCTTGACCGGGTTGCCGGCCTTGAAGTCCTGCGCCTTCTTCATGTCGATCAGCTTGGCGCGCGAGGCGAGGTACGCATCGTCGAGCATCTGCGCCGGCGTCACTTCCATCGACGACGGCTCGGCCACATAGCGGTACACATCGGCAAAGGCCAGCTTCATGGCCTCGATCTGCACGTGCTGCGAGGCGACCGAGTCGACCGGCAGGGAGGCCATGTCGAACTTGTCGACGATGCCCAGCGCGATCAGCGCCGCGATGCCCTGCCCGTTGGGCGGAATCTCGTGCAGCGTGTGGCCGCGGTAGTCGCGCGCGATCGGCTCGACCCACTCGGGCTGCCAGTTGGCCAGGTCGCTGGCCTTCAGGCTGCCGCCGTTGGCGGTGGAGAACTTTTCCAAGGCCTCGGCGATTTCGCCGCGGTAGAAGGCTTCGCCCTTGGTGCGGGCGATGGCCTTGAAGGCGCGCGCAGCGGCCTGGAAGCGGAACAGCTCGCCCACGTTCGGTGCCCGGCCCCAGGGCAGGAAACCTTGCGCGAAACCAGGCTGGTCCTTCAGCAGCGGCGTGCCGGCGGCCCACTTTTCCTGCACCACCGGCGGCACCAGGTAGCCGCGCTCGGCCACCTCGATGGCCGGCACCATCAGGTCGCCGAAGGGCAGCTTGCCGAAGCGCTCGGACAACGCCATCCAGCTGCCAACGGCGCCGGGCACGGTGACCGAGTCGATGCCGCGCATCGGCGGCGTGGTCTTGTCGGCGCCGTACTTGGCGGCAAAGTAGTCGGGCGTCCAGGCCTGCGGTGCGCAGCCCGAAGCGTTGATGCCGTGCAGCTTCTGGCCATCCCACAGGATGCAGAAGGCGTCGCTGCCCAGGCCGTTGCTCACGGGTTCCACCAAGGTCATCACGGCCGCGGTGGCGATGGCCGCATCGACCGCGTTGCCGCCCTGCTGCAGGATGCGCAGGCCGGCCTGTGCCGCCAGCGGGTGCGAAGTCGACACCACGTTGCGCGCGAAGACGGGAATGCGGGTGCTGAGGTAGGGGTTCTTGAAGTCGAAGTTCATGGTCGCGTTTCAGTCGTTGGATTCGGCAGCCAGGCGTGTCGAACGGAAAGAAAAATGGGCGCGGCACCCGAAGGTGCCGCGCCCGATTGTGACGGAGAAGCCGCGCGGCTGCGCGGCGGGCGTGCGCGTCAGTCCTCGACGAAGGCCTCTTCGCGCTTGGACTTCACCGCCGGCAGCAGCACGATCGCCAGCAGCAGCACGGCCAGCCCCAGCAGCGTGGCCGACAGCGGGTGCGTGACGAACACGCTCCAGTCGCCGCGCGAGAGCAGCAGCGCACGGCGCAGGTTCTCTTCCATCATCGGCCCGAGGATCAGGCCCAGGATCAGCGGCGCCGGCTCGCAACCCAGCTTGAAGAACAGGTAGCCGACGAAACCGAAGAAGCCGACGATCCACACGTCGAAGGTGGTGTTGTTGGTCGAGTAGACGCCGATGGCGCAGAACAGCACGATCGCCGGGAACAGGAAGCGGTAGGGCACCGTCAGCAGCTTGATCCAGATGCCGATCAGCGGCAGGTTCAGGATCACCAGCATCGCGTTGCCGATCCACATCGAGGCGATCAGGCCCCAGAACAGTTCCGGGTTGCTGGTCATCACCTGCGGGCCGGGCTGGATGTTGTGGATGGTCATGGCGCCGACCATCAGCGCCATCACGGCGTTGGGCGGAATGCCCAGCGTCAGCAGCGGGATGAAGGACGTCTGCGCACCGGCGTTGTTGGCCGCCTCGGGCGCCGCCACACCGCGGATGTTGCCCTTGCCGAAAGGCACTTCACCGGGGTGCAGCTTGGTCTTCTTCTCGATCGTGTAGGCCGCGAACGACGACAGCAGCGCACCGCCGCCGGGCAGGATGCCCAGCGCCGAGCCGAGCGCGGTGCCGCGCAGCACCGCGGGGAGCATGCGCTTGAAGTCTTCCTTGGTGGGGAACAGGCCCGACACCTTGGCGGTGAACACCTCGCGCTCTTCTTCCGGACGCGACAGGTTGGCGATGATTTCGCCGTAGCCGAACACGCCCATGGCGATGGCCACGAAGCTGATGCCGTCGGTCAGTTCCGGAATGTCGAACGAGTAGCGTGCGACACCCGAATTCACGTCGGTGCCCACCAGGCCCAGCAGCAGGCCCAGGATGATCATCGCGATCGCCTTGAGCAGCGAGCCCGAGGCCAGCACCACGGCGCCGATCAGGCCCAGCACCATCAGCGAGAAGTACTCGGCCGGGCCGAACTTGAAGGCCAGCTCGGTCAAGGGCGGCGCGAAGGCGGCCAGGATCAGCGTGCCGACGCAGCCCGCAAAGAACGAACCGAGCCCGGCCGCGGCCAGCGCAGGCCCGGCCCGCCCTCGCCGCGCCATCTGGTAGCCGTCGATCACGGTCACCACCGACGATGACTCGCCCGGTAGATTCACCAGGATGGCGGTGGTGGAGCCGCCGTACTGCGCGCCGTAGTAAATGCCGGCCAGCATGATCAGCGCCGACACCGGCGGCAACGCATAGGTGGCCGGCAGCAGCATGGCGATGGTGGCAACCGGGCCGATGCCCGGCAGCACGCCGATCAGCGTGCCCAGAATGCAGCCGAGCAGGCAGTACAGCAGATTGGTCAGGGTGAAGGCAACGCCGAACCCCGTGGAAAGGTTGTTGATCAGGTCCATGGCGCGCGCCTCAGCCGGTGATGAAGGTAGGCCAGACCTGGATCTGCAGTTGCAGCGCCCAGATGAAGGCAAAGTAGCTGCCGGCCGCCAACACGGTGGCCAGGATCAGCACGTCACGCAGCACGAAGTGGCTGCCGGCCATGCTGGCGACGATGGTCAGCACGTAGATGGCGACGATCATCCCCATCGCCGGCAGGCCGATCGACGGCAGGCCGCCGAGCAGCACACCGAACAGGAAGTTGGCCATCAGCACGAAGAAGATCTGCTTCCAGGCCCACTTGCCGATCTTCTCGCCATCGGCGGTTTCCACGGTCAGCGCGGTGAACATGATGGCCATGCCCAGCACCGCCATGATGATGCCCAGCAACAGCGGGAAATAACCGGGCCCCATGCGGGCCGCGCCGCCAATGGTGTAGTTGCTGGCGCCGACGGCAAATGCCACGCCGACAGCGCTGAACATCAGGCCCGCGAAGAAGTCTTTCTGACTTTTGATTCGCACGAACACTCTCCTCGAACAATTTCGACCCGCCAATTCTGCGGGCCGGTGTTCGGCTTCTCGATGTGGATTCCACTAACCGCAGACCGAGGGTTAGCCCCGGTATGCACTGCGATCAAGCCGCGGAATTCACTCGAGCGGCGGTGTCGTGCTGAGCACTTCCTCGACGGTCGTCAGGCCCTCGGCCACGCGCAGCGCGCCGGCCAGCCGCAAGGGGCGCATGCCGTCGGCCACGGCCTGCTTGCGCAGGCTGTCGATGTTGGGTTCCTTGTTGACGCGGTTCTTGAACGCCTCGCTCACGGTGAGCAATTCGTACAGGCCCATGCGGCCCTTGAAGCCCGTCATGCGGCACTCGACGCAACCTACCGGCCGGTAGCCTCGCACCGGGCCGGTGATCTTCCACGGCTTGACGAATTCATCGAGCCGCTCCTTGGTGAGCGCCTCGTCGGGCTGCTTGCACAGCGGGCACAGCGTGCGCACCAGGCGCTGCGCCAGCACGCCGAGCATGGTGGCGTAGATCAGGTAGGAAGGCACGCCCAGTTCCATCATGCGGGTGATGGCGCTGGGCGCGTCGTTGGTGTGCAGGGTGGAGAACACCAGGTGCCCGGTGAGCGCGGCCTGCACCGCCATCTCGGCGGTGGCGAGGTCGCGAATTTCGCCGACCATGATGATGTCCGGGTCCTGCCGCATCAGCGCGCGCAAGCCTTCGGTGAAACCGAAGTCCAGTTGCGGCTGCACCTGCGTCTGGTTGAACGAGGGCTCGATCATCTCGATCGGGTCTTCCACCGTGCTGACGTTCACCTCTTCGGTGGCCACGCGCTTGAGCGTGGAGTACAGCGTGGTGGTCTTGCCCGAGCCGGTGGGCCCGGTCACCAGGATGATGCCGTGCGGGCGCACCACCAGTTGTTCCCAGCGCGTCGCGTCGTGCTGCGCGAAGCCCAGCGCGTCGAGGTTCTTGACGGTGGTGTCGGGATCGAAGATCCGCATCACCATCTTCTCGCCGAAGGCGGTGGGCAAGGTCGAGAGCCGCATTTCCACTTCGTCGCCGCGCATGTTGCGGGTCTTGATGCGGCCGTCCAGCGGACGCCGCTTCTCCACCACGTCCATGCGCCCGAGCAGCTTGATGCGCGCCACCATCGCGTTCATCACGCCCATCGGCATCTGGTAGGCCGGGTGCAGCACGCCGTCGATGCGAAAGCGGATCACGCCCTGCTCGCGCCGCGGCTCCAGATGGATGTCGGAGGCGCGCTGGTCGAAGGCGTATTGCCACAGCCAGTCGACCACCTGCACCACGCTCTGGTCGTTGGCGTCGAGCTGCTTGTTGCTCTTGCCCAGTTCCACCAGCTGCTCGAAGCTGGCCGAGGTGGTGGCGCCGCCGGCCTTCTGCGCCGCGCGCACCGACTTGGCCAGCGCAAAGAATTCACCCGTGTAGCGCTGGATGTCGGCCGGGTTCGCCACCACGCGGCGCACCGAGCGACGCGCCTGGCGCTCGACCTCGCCGACCCAGTCGGTGATGAAGGGCTCGGCCGTGGCCACCACCACCTCGTTGGGCGTGACCTGGATCGGCAGCACGCGGTGGCGCTCGGCATAGGCCGCGCTCATGGTGTCGGCCACCTTGCCCACGTCGACCTTGAGCGGATCGATGCGCAGGTAGGCCAGCCCGGCGCGGCGTGCCAGCCACTGCGTCAGCGCCTCCAGGTCGAGCGGCTTGCCCTCCTGCTCGGGCGTCATCGCCACGTTGGCCAGCCGCACCAGCGGCGCCTGGCGGCTTTGCACCGCAGCGCAGCGCGCGATGGTGCGCTGCGCCTCGCGCGGCGAGATCAGGCCGTCCTGCGCCAGCCATTCGATCAGCTGGCGCAAGTCGAGCGGCCCTTCGGGCACGGGCAGGCCGGGGGCGGCGGGCAGGACGGTGGAAGGAACGCTCATGGGGGTCAGAGGACGTGGGCCTTGAAGACGCGCAACCACTTGGGCGCCGGCAAGCCCCAGCGAGTCTGGATGCTTTGCGCGCGCTCGGCAAGCAATGTGCGCTTGGGACGCGAGGCATGGCGCTGCGCCAGCACCACGGTGTTGCCTTCGCGCGTCGGCTTGAAGGCCCACACCGCCTCGGCGCCGAAGGCGGCGACGATCTTCTCCACGCTGCGCTCATAGCTGGAGGAGCGGCCGAACAGGTTCACCGTCATGCTGCCGTCCTCGGTCAGCAGGCGGCGGCAGTCGGCGTAGAAGTCCTCGCTGTCGAGCACCGGCGCGGCCGCTTCATGGTCGTACAGGTCGACCTGCAGCGCATCGACGCTTTCGCTCCATTGCGGCCGGCGGATTTCCTGCGCCGCATCGGCGATCACCACGCTCAGCTTGAGGTCGTCGGCCGGCAGCTTGAACCAGCCGCGGCAGGCCGCCACCACCTGCGGGTTGAGTTCGATCGCGGTGGTGCGCATGCGCAGCTGCTTGCGGCAGAACTTGGTCAGCGATGCGGCGCCCAGCCCCAGCTGCATGGCGTGGCGCTTGGCCACGCTGGCGGGCTCGACGAACAGCAGCCAGGCCATCATGCGCTGCACGTACTCCAGTTCGATCTCGAAGGGTGCATCCAGCTTCATCGAGCCCTGCACCCATTCGGTCCCCAGATGCAGGTAGCGCACGTCGCCCCAATCGGAAAAATTGACTTCGGGAAGAGAGGGGTTCATGCGCGGATTGTTGCGAAATGGAGGGCCATGCGGTCTGGCCGCAGGCCCTGAAAAATAGGAAGTGCGGAAGCCGCCGGCTGCTGATAATGCACCCGCTGCGACGATCCCGAGCGAGCGGCCGATGCCGCCAGCGGCGCCTGCATTCTCGCGCGGACGCGGCGCAGCCCCTTGAGCATGGCCATGCGCCCTCCGGCGTGCGGCCGGCTTGTCCGAGAGAAGCAAGGCGGCCGCGCAGGCCTGCATCGAGAGGAGAAGTGCATGAACATGGAAGCCATCTGGACCTTCGTCACCACCCAGGGGGTGGATTTCGCGATGAAGGTCGTGGGCGCGCTGGTCATCTGGGTGGTCGGCCGCTGGCTGATCGGGTTTGCGCAACGGCTGGCGGGGCGCGCCATCGAACGTGGCGGCAAGATCGACCACACGCTGGCCACCTACATCGTCTCGATCCTGGGCGTGCTGCTCAACATCGTGCTGATCCTGGCGCTGCTCGACATGTTCGGCGTGCGCACCACCTCTTTTGCTGCCCTGCTGGCCGGCGCCGGGCTGGCCATCGGCACCGCCTGGGGCGGCATGCTGCAGCACTTCGCGGCGGGCGTGTTCCTGCAGGTCATCCGGCCCTACCGCGTCGGCGACTACGTCACGGTGGGCGGCATCAGCGGCACCGTGAAGGAGCTCGGCCTGTTCGCCACCACGCTGGTCACGCCGGACAACGTGATCACCATCCTGGGCAACAACAAGGTGCTCTCGGACACCATCCAGAACTACAGCCAGTTGCCGTTCCGGCGCGTCGAGACGGTCGCCAAGGTGGCCAACGGCGTCGACGTGAGCAAGGCGATCGAACTGCTCAAGGCGGCCGTCGCCAAGATCCCGAACGTCTCGACCGAGCAGCCGCCGGACGTCGAGATCCTGCAGTTCACGCCCGAAGGCCCGCTGCTGGCGGTGCGCCCCTATACCCACACCGATCATTACTGGCAGGTCTACTTCGACACCCACCGCGCGGTGGTCGAGACCTTCGGCGCGGCCGGTTTCCCGACGCCGGAAACGCCGGTGCTGCACCGCACGGTGAACATCACGCCGGCCTGAAAAAGCACAACCCGCCCAGCGGGCGGGTTGGTTGGGTTGGGCGCGGCACAGGCCGGCTGAGGCCGGCTGAGGCCGACTTAGTTGGAGGGCGCCGGCGGCAGCTTCTCCGCCACCGCGTTGCCGGCATTGCGCGTCGCATCGGCGGCGGCGGTGCCGGCGTTGCTGATGGCCTTGCCGGTGGCGCTGGCCGCATGGCCGGTGGCGTCGACCGCCGTCTTGGTGCCGTGCTTGGTGGCGTCCCAGGCCTTGGACGAGGTTTTCTTGGTCGCGTCCCAGGCCTTCTCGGCGCCCGATTCGGTGGCCGTGGTGGCCTTCTTGGTGGTTTTCTTGGTCGCGTCCCAGCCCTTTTCAGTGCCCTTCACCGTCGCGTCGGTGGCCTTCTTGGTGGTGTCCTTGGTCGCGTCCCAGCCCTTGCCGGCGGCGTCCTTGGTGGCGTCGTAGGCCTTGGTGGTGCCGTCCTTGGTCGCGTCCCAGGCCTTCTCGGCCCCGTTGCTGACGGAATCGGTGCTGCTCTGGGCGGCAGCGGGCAGCGCGATGGCCGCGCCAGCCAGCGCCAGTGCGACCGAGAGGGTTCGAAGTTGGAAGTTCATGTCTAGTTCTCCTGCGGGTTGGGTTGTGTGAGCGCCGTAGCGTCCATGCACAACGTCTGGGGAACCCCAAGGATGACATCGAATGCACCGCATTCGGCGGCGCCGCCGCAACTGTCGCGCTCGACCTACAGGGCTTGCGGCATGCGCGCCGACACGTTGGTCAGCGCCATGCCATCTTTCGCTCGCACCAGGCCGGCCAGCCGGGGCAAGGCCCGCAGCGCGTTGGCGCTGGTGGCCTCGGCCAGCGCTTGCGGCGTGCAGCCGCGCAGCCGCGCCAGTTCCTCGGCGATGCGCGGCAGCTCGCCCGGGTCGTTGCGGCCCTGCGGCTCGCCGGCCTCGCGCTGCGCCTTGGTGCGGTAGAGCCAGTGCGGCGGGATGTCCGGCGCATCGGTCTCCAGCACGATCGCCGCCAGCGGCAGCTCGCTCGCCAGCCGGCGCAGCTGCAGCGCCCGATCGAAGGTGACGGCGCCGCCGAAACCCAGGTGCAACCCCAGCGCCTGCGTGGCCTTTGCCTGCTGCGCGCTGCCGTTGAAGGCGTGCGCGATGCCCTGCCACGGCTGGCCGTGGCTGACGCGCCGCAAGGCTCCCAGCACTGGGTCGACCGACCGCCGCACGTGCAGCAGCACCGGCAGCCCGTGTCGGCGCGCCAACTGCAGCTGGGCCTCGAAGAAGTGTTCCTGCCGGCCCGCATCGAGCCCCTCGACGAAATAGTCCAGCCCGATCTCGCCCACCGCCACCAGGTGCGGGTCGGCGCGCCGCGCGCTCAGCTCGGCCTCCAGCCGCTGCAGGTCGGCCTCCTGCGCGGCGCCGGTGCACAGCGGGTGAATGCCCAGCGCGTAGGCGTCGCCCTGGACGTGCGCCAGTTCGCGCACGGCGTCGAAATTGGCCGCGGCCACCGCCGGAATCACGCACAGCGCCACACCGCGTTCGGCCGCGCGGGCCCGCACCGCGGCGATCTCCGCACCGAATTCGGGCGCGTCCAGATGGCAGTGGGTGTCGATGTAGGTGGGCACCGCGCGATGATGCCCGAAGCGCTGCACGGCCGCGCAAAGCGTGCTACCGTGAAAGCTTCTCGTGTCCTTCTTTCCAGTCGGAGATGCCAGATGCGAAGGCCAGCCTTTTACAGCCGCTCGCCCGGTTCACAGGCGAGTTGGGAATCCCCGCCCGACGCACCGACTGATGTGCAGGCGCCGGAAAACGCCGCGGCGGGCGACGCCGCGGCTGCCCTTGCGTCCTCCTCCGCTGCATCCGGCCGCCCGCGCCGGCAACCCGGCTGGCGCAGCCTCATCCTGGTGGCCCTGCTGTGCGCCGGCGTGGCCGGCGGCGGCGCCTGGTACTGGCCGCGCCACGCCGGGCAGCAGCTGACGCAAAAGGACATCGACAACGCCGTGCTGCGCACCTTGCAGACCACCACCCTGCCCTCGCCCGCGGCGCGCGCCGCCCAGGTGGTGGCGCCCTCGGTGGTGCAGGTGGTGGGCTACGGGCCCGAGAAGCAGACCCCCGCCGCCAAGGTCGAGCGGCGCGGGCGCAACCTGGCCAAGGGCAAGCCGGCCGAGGCCAAGCCACCCGAGAAGCCCGAAGAGGTCGAGCGCGGCGTCGGCACCGGCGTTGTGATCGTCGACAAGGGCACCATCCTGACCAACCTGCACGTGGTGGCGGGCGCCGAGTCGCTCAAGGTCACCTTCTTCGACGGCATGGAAGCCACCGCGCACATCGTCGGCGTGCAGCCCGAGAACGACCTGGCCGTGCTGCAGGCCGACCGCATCCCCGACGACCTGGTGGCCGCCACCATGCGTTCCACCGCCGACCTGCAGCCCGGCGACGCGGTGGCGGCGGTGGGCTTTCCCTTCGGAATCGGGCCCTCGGTCTCGTCCGGCGTGGTGTCGGGCCTGAAGCGCTCCTTTCGCTCGCCCGAAGGCAAGCAGGAGCTGAGCAACCTCATCCAGTTCGACGCGGCGGCCAACCCCGGCAATTCCGGCGGCCCGCTGGTCAACATGAACGGCGAGGTGCTGGGCATCGTGACCGCCATCCTCAACCCGACGCAGCAGCGCACCTTCATCGGCATCGGCTTTGCCGTGCCGATCGAGAACGCCGCCGCAGCCGCCGGCATGCCGCCGTTCTGACCTCTCCCATTTCCTTGCCTGGAGCCTTCGCATGAGCCAGTTCGACCCGCACGACGCCGCCACCCATGTCGCTCCCGCCACGGCGGAACTGATGGAGCAGATCCTCTACGAGGTCAAGCGCGTGGTGGTCGGCCAGGACCGCTTTCTCGAACGGGTGATGGTGGCCATGCTCGCCGGCGGCCACCTGCTGGTGGAAGGCGTGCCGGGGCTGGCCAAGACGCTCACCGTGAAGACGCTGGCCGAGGCCGTGCGCGGCCAGTTCAAGCGCATCCAGTTCACGCCCGACCTGGTGCCGGCCGACCTGGTCGGCACGCGCATCTACAACCAGAAGACGGGCGACTTCAGCACCTCGCTGGGCCCGGTGTTCGCCAACCTGCTGCTGGCCGACGAAATCAACCGCGCGCCGGCCAAGGTGCAGAGCGCGCTGCTCGAGGTGATGCAGGAACGCCAGGTGACCATTGCCGGCGAAACGCACAAGGTGCCGCGCCCCTTCCTGGTCATGGCCACGCAGAACCCGATCGAGACCGAAGGCACCTACCCGCTGCCCGAGGCGCAGGTCGACCGCTTCATGATGAAGGTGCTGGTCGACTACCCGAGCGAGGAGGAAGAGTTCGTCATCGTCGAGCGCGTCATCGGCCCGCCGCTGCAGGCCAGCCCGATGGCCACCACCGACCAGCTGGCCGAGCTGCAGGCCGAGGCGCGGCGCGTCTATGTCGACCCCTCGCTCATCACCTACGCGGTGCGGCTGGTCTCGGCCACGCGCACGCCGGAGAAGCACGGCATGAAGGACATGCGCCGCTTCATCACCTACGGCGCCAGCCCGCGCGCCAGCATCAACCTGACCGAAGGCGCGCGCGCGCTGGCCCTGCTGCGCGGGCGCACCTACGCGCTGCCCGAGGACATGACGGCGCTGGCGCCCGACGTGCTGCGCCACCGCGTCACGCTGTCGTATGAAGGCTTGTCCGAAGGGCTCACGCCCGACGCCCTGATCGACCGCATCATGCGCGCCGTGCCGGCCCCGGCCAAACCGCTGGCGCACGAAAAGCTGGTGGCATGAAAGGCTGGTGGCGCAAGGCCGCCGCGGCGGCCAACGACGACGTGCTGCCGGTGCTGCCGGGAGGAACCGAGCGCGCGCTGCGCCGGCTCGAATGGACCGTCATCCGCCGCCTCGACGGCCTGCTGCAGGGCGACTACCGCACGCTCATGCGCGGCACCGGGCTGGACCTGGCCGACCTGCGCGAATACCAGCACCACGACGACGTGCGCCACATCGACTGGAACGTCACGGCGCGGCTGCAGGTGCCGCACGTGCGCGTGTTCACCGAAGACCGCGAGATGGCCGCCTGGTTCGTGCTCGACCTCAGCCGCTCGGTCGACTTCGGCTCGGGCACGCGCGCCAAGCGCGAGATTTCGCAGGGCTTTGTCGGCGTGCTGGCGCGCTTGCTGACGCGCCACGGCAACCGCGTCGGCGCGCTGGTCTACGGCAGCGCGCTGGAAGCCGTGATTCCGCCGCGCACCGGCCGGCGCCACGTGCTGCACCTGCTCGACAAGATGGCGCTGCGCGCCGACCCCGCGCCCAAGGGCGAGCAAGGGCCGACCCGGCTGGCCGACCTGCTGAGCGCCGCCGGCACCATGGTGCGGCGCCGTTCCACCGTCTTCGTGGTGTCCGACTTCCTGAGCGAGCCGGGCTGGGAAAAACCGCTCGGCCAGCTGGCGCAGCGCCACGAGGTGGTGGCGGTGCGGCTGTTCGATCCGCTCGAACTGAAGCTGCCCGACCTTGGTCTGGTGCCGCTGACCGACAACGAGACCGGCGAGCAACTCTGGGTCGACACCCACGACGCCGGCTTTCGCAAGCGCTTCGCCCGCATCGCGGCGGAGCGCGAAACCGCGCTGCGCGGCGCGCTCGCCAAGGCGGGCGTTGACACGCTGGAGCTCTCGACGCAGGATGACCTGGTCGAGGCGATCGTGCGCTTCACCGAGCTGCGCAAGCGCCACGTGCGCACCGGCAATGCCAACGCCCCCACGAAACGGGCCGTGTCATGAACATTCCCTGGAACCAGCTTCCGTTGCCGCAGTTTCTCTGGCCGCAGTTCCTCTGGCTGCTGCTGGCCGTGCCGGTGCTGCTGCTGATGTACGTCTGGCTGCTGCGCCGCAAGAAGAAGCTGGCGCTGCGCTACACCAACCTGTCGATGGTGCGCGAGGCGATGGGCGCCGGCCAGCGGGTGCGGCGCCACATCCCGCCCTTCCTGTTCCTGCTGGCCATGATCGCCATGCTGCTGGCGGCGGCGCGGCCCACCGCCGTGGTGCTGCTGCCCTCCAACCAGCAGACCATCATCCTGGCGATCGACGTCTCGGGCAGCATGCGCGCGGCCGACGTGCTGCCGAATCGGCTGGCGGCCGCGCAGAACGCCGCCAAGAGCTTCATCCAGGCGCTGCCGCGCAGCGTCAAGGTCGGCGTGGTGGCCTTCGCCGGCAGCGCGCAGGTGGCGCAGATTCCCACCACGAATCACGAAGACCTGGTCACCGCGATCGACGCCTTCCAGCTGCAGCGCGGCACCGCCACCGGCAACGGCCTGCTGGTTTCGCTCGCCGCGCTGTTCCCCGACGCCGGCATCGACATCTCCGAGTTCGGCCAGGCGCAAAGCCCGCTGCGCGGCGTGCCGATCGAGCAGGCCGGCAAGGAGCCGAAGAAGGAGTTCGTGCCAGTGGCGCCGGGCTCCTTCACCTCGGCCGCCATCATCATGCTGACCGACGGCCAGCGCACCACCGGCGTCGACCCGCTGGACGCCGCCAAGCTGGCGGCCGATCGCGGCGTGCGCGTCTACACGGTGGGTGTCGGCACGGTCGACGGCGACACCATCGGCTTCGAGGGCTGGTCGATGCGGGTGCGGCTGGACGAGGACACGCTCAAGGCGATCGCCAACAAGACCCAGGCCGAGTACTACTACGCCGGCACCGCGGACGACCTGAAGAAGGTGTACGACACGCTCAGTTCGCGGCTGACGGTGGAGAAGAAGGAAACCGAGATTTCCGCGCTGTTCGCGCTGGTGGCGGCAGCGCTGGCGCTGGTGTCGGCCGGCCTCTCGCTGCTCTGGTTCAACCGGATTCTTTGAATTTCTCCCTCCCCCGCTGGGGGAGGGTTGGGGTGGGGGCTGCCCCCATCCCGGCCTTCCCCCAGAGGGGGAAGGAGCAAGAGAGACTACCCGGCTGCCTTCGCGCGCGTCAGCATCCGCCCGGCGCGCGCCAGCACCTGCGCCGCACCACCGCGGTAGGCGCACACGCCGTTCACATACACCTGCTCGATGCCTTCGCTCACGCCATGCGGCTGGTCGTAGGTGGCGGTGTCGCGGATGGTCTTCGGGTCGAACACCACCACGTCGGCCATGGCGCCCACGCGCAGCAGGCCGCGCCCGGCAATGCGCAGGTTGCGCGCGGTCAGGCCCGTCATCTTGTGCACGGCCTGTTCCAGCGAGAACAGCTGGCGCTCGCGCCAGTAGCGGGCGAACACGCGCGGGAAGGCGCCCCACAGGCGTGGATGCGGATGGTGGTCGTGCGGCAGGCCATCGCTGCCGATCATGGTGCGCGGGTGGGCGATCACGCGCTCCACGTCGTCTTCCTGCATCTGGAAATAGCAGGCGCCGCCGGGCTGCAGGCGCTGGCAGGCGGTCTTCTGGTCGACGCCCCATTCGCGCGCGATGTCGGCCAGCATGCGGCCGGTCACCTCGGGGTGCGGGTCGGACCAGGTCAGCAGGATGTCGATCACACCGTCGACCAGGTCCTCGCGCAGCACGGTGGAGCCGGCCACGTACGGGTAGACGTCCATCGCGATGTCCTGGCGCTGCGCCAGGGCGTCGACCAGCGGCAGCGTCTCCAGCGTGCGGCCCCAGTTGGCCGGGCCGGCGCACTTGTGGTGCGAGATCACCAGCGGCACGCCGGCCTGGAAGGCCGTGTCGCCGGCCTCGTGCATGGCCTCGATGATGGTCGCCATCTCGCTGCGCAGGTGCGTCGCGTAGACACCGCCGTGGCGCGCGACGATGCGCGCCAGCGCCGTCACTTCCTCGGCCGGCGCGGCGAAGGCTTCCTCGTAGAACAGGCCCGACGACAGGCCGTGCGCGCCCTCGGCCATCGCCGCGTCGAGCAGCGCCGCCATGTGCGCCGCCTCGTCGGCATTGGCCGGCCGGTCCAGCGTGGCCATCGCCGCGAAGCGCAAGGTGGTGTGGCCGACCAGCGCGGCCACGTTGAGCGCCGGCTGCGCCGCGTCCACCGCGGCGCGGTACGACGCCATCGACGCGTGGCGAAACGAATCGGCACCCAGCAGCGTGAGCGGCGGCGCGGCCTGCGGCGTGGCGTAGGGCGCCAGCGAAATGCCGCAGTTGCCGGTCACCACCGTGGTGATGCCCTGCGACAGCTTGGGCAGGCACAACGGATCGCGCAGCACGATCGCATCGTCGTGCGTGTGGGCGTCGATGAAGCCGGGCGCGATCACCCGGTCGCGGCAGTCGACCACCTGCAGCCGCCCGTCCACGATGTCCTGCGGCAGCCGCGCGCGCAGGCCCTCGCCCAGCGCTGCGATGCGCTCACCCACCAGCAGCACGTCGCCCGGCCAGGACGGGCCGCCCGAGCCATCGACCACCAACCCGCCTTCCAGCAGGACCGGTGCGTTCGGCGCCACGGTTTCGTTCGGGCGCGCGCTCATGAGCGGCCCCCGCGCCGGCGCGGCCTGGCCTCGGCCACCACGTCGCCTTCTTCATCGCGCGCGTCGCGTCGGCCGACGCCGCCCCCCTCCCAGCTTTGCAGCGGATGCGTGCTGGCGTCGATGCCATGGCGCTGGAAGGCCTCGCGCGCGCGCTGCAGGCGCTGCATGGCCGGCTCGCCCAGGCGCTGCGCCACCAGCACGGTGAGGATCTCGATCACCGTCAAGTGCGTCAGGTAGGCGTCGATGCCCACGTGCATCACCGCGTCGTCGGGCACCGTCAGGCCGATCAGGTGGTCGGCCTTCTGCGCCAGCGCGGTGCCCGGCCGCGTCAGCGCGATCACCTGGGCGCCCTGGCCGCGCGCGATGTCGACCGCGTCCAGCAGCGAGGGCATGCCGCCGACGTGCGAGATGGCGATCACCACGCCGCCGCTGCGTTGCGCGGCGCCGGCCACCTGCTGCAGGTGGTAGTCGGCCCAGGCGTTGGCCGACAGGCCCAGGCGAAACAGCCGCGCCTGCAGGTCGTTGGCCATGAACCAGGAAGTGGCGCCGGCGCCGTACAGGTCGATGTGCGGCGCGGCGGCAATGGCCGCCACCGCCGCTTCGAGCACCTGCATGTCGAGTTGCCCGCGCACGCCCGAGACCGAGGCCGCGGCGCTGCGCGCGATCTTGTCGACCACGTCGTCGGCGGCGTCTTCGATGCTCACGCGCCGGTGCAGCGCGGAGCCGCCGACGGCCAGCGCCTGCGCCAGCGCCAGCTTGAATTCGCGCAGGCCGGCAAACCCCAGGTCGCGGCAGGTGCGCATGATGGTCGGCACCGAGCTGCGCGAGCGCTCGGCCAGTTGCTCGAAGCTTTCCTCGAACACCCGGTCGGGGTCTTCGAGGATCAGGTCGAGGATGGCGCGGCGCGTGGCCGGCGCGCTGGTGCGCGCGGCGGCGATGCGCTGGAGCAGGGGAAGTGTCATGCGTGGCTCAAAAGTGCATCAGAAGTGCATCGACACCGCGTCGCTGACGCGGTAGTCCTCTTCGACCACCGGCATCCAGTGCCATTTGTCGAAGGTGGTGCAAGGGTGCGAAATGCCGAAGCCGACGCGCTCGCCGACCACCGGCGCCAGCGCGTCGTCGGCCGCGTCCCAGCGCAGGTAGGCGTGCTGGTCGTTGAGCGCGCTGACGGTCCAGCTGGCCGGCACCGCGCTGGTGGCCCGCGCGCCGCGTGCGGCCCGCGCGATCGGCGTGGGCATCGACAGGTCGAAGGAAATGTCGCGCTTGCCCATCGCCACGATCGCCAGCCGCGGCTCGGGGCAGGACTGCACCGTCGCCCACACCTCCATCGCCGGGCGCAGGCTCTCGCCGGCAGCGCAACCGATGCGCGCGTCGACCGAACGCTGCAGGCGCTGGTAGGTGCCGTGGTCGTGCGTGACGTAGCAGCCCGAGCGCAGCAGGCCGCGCACCGGCAGCCCCAGCGCCGGTTTCAGGCGCAGCGCCACCAGGTCGTACAGCGCCGAGCCGCCGGCCGAGACCAGCACCTCGTCGCACTCGAACAGCTGCGCGCTTTCGCAGTGGCGCGCCACCGCTTCCACGCGGTCCATCAGCGCGTTGGTGTAGGCACTGTCCGGGCCGCTCTCGCCGGTGGCGCCCTGCCCTTCGTAGCATTCGATGCCGACCAGGCGCGCCGCCGGGCTGGCACGCAGGCGCGTGGCCAGCGCCACGGCCTGTTCGTGCGTGCGGCAGCCGGTGCGCGCTTCGTCGACGCCGATCTCCAGCATCAGCTCGAAGGGCACGCTGCCGGGGTGCGCGGCCGACCAGGCCTCGATCAATTCGAGCTGCGCGATGGAATCGACCAGGAACACGATGCGCAGGCCGGGGTGCGCCGCCAGCAGTTGCTGGATGCCGGCCAGGTCCTGTTCGCTCAGCACCTGGTTGGCGATCAGCGTGTTGCGCGCGCCGGCCGCCACGCCCACCGCCAGTTGCGTCACCGTGGCGAAGGTGATGCCCCAGGCGCCGCCGTCGAGCTGGCGGCGGAACAGTTGCGGCGACATGGTGGTCTTGCCGTGCGGCGCCAGCGCGATGCCCCAGCCGCGCACGCGCGCCTGCATCCATTCCAGGTTGTGTGCCAGCGCCTCGCGCTTGAGCAGCGCCAGCGGCAGCGGCAGGTCGCCGGCCAGCACGTTCCAGCCGGCGGCGGCCACTTCGCTGCGGCGCAACGGCGCGTGCGTGCGGGGGAAGCCCTTGAAGCGCTGGTCGAGCAGCGGGTTGAGCAGAAGATCGTCGGGTGCGGCAGAGGTCATGGTCATGCGGCCAGCAGGTCCTTGCGGATGCAGGCGGAAAAATGGCCGCCCGACACTTCGTCGAGCGGTGGCACGGTCTGCGCGCAGGCCTCGATGGCGTGCGGGCAGCGCGTGCGGAACACGCAGCCCGAAGGCGGCGCAAGCGGACTGGGAATATCGCCCTGCAGCGCAACGGGCGTGCTCGGCTGCAATGGGTCGGGCTTGGGGCTGGCGGCCAGCAGCGCGCGCGTGTAGGGATGTTGCGGGCGCTCGAACAATTCGGCCGTGGTCGCCACTTCCATCACCTTGCCCAGGTAGAGCACCACCACGCGATCGCACAGGTACTCGACCACGTCGAGATCGTGCGAGATGAACAGCATGGTCAGCGACAGCCGCTCGCGCAGCTCGGCCAGCAGGTTGATCACCTGCGCCTGGATCGACACGTCCAGCGCCGACAGCGGCTCGTCGGCCACGATGAATTCGGGCTCGACCGCCAGCGCGCGCGCCACGCCGATGCGCTGGCGCTGGCCACCGGAGAACTCGTGCGGAAAACGGCTGGCGTGCTCGGGCCGCAGGCCGACCGTTTCCAGCAGTTCGGCAATGCGCCGCTCGCGCTCGCCCGGCCCCTTGCACAGGCCGTGCGTGGCCAGTGCTTCAGACAGGATGGCGTGGATGCGCATCTTCGGGTTGAGGCTGGCGTAGGGGTCCTGGAAGATGATCTGCAGCTTGCTGCGCAGCTTGCGCAGCTGCTCGGGCGAGGCCTTGCCCAGGTCGTTGCCGCGGTAGCGCACTTCGCCGCCGGTGCGCTCCAGCAGGCGCAGCACGGTGCGTCCAATGGTGCTCTTGCCCGAACCGGATTCACCGACCAGGCCCAGCGTTTCGCCGGCGCGGATCGAGAAGGACACGTCGTCCACCGCGCGCAGCGAGCGCTTGCCGATCTCGAAATACTTCTTCAGGTTGCGCACCTCGATCAGGGGCGCATCGGACGTGTCGGGCGCGTTCATGCGGTGGCCTCCAGCGGGGTGGCCTGGGCCAATTCAGCCACTTCGGCCACGCGAATGCAGCGCGCTTCGCGGCCCGCCTCGGTGGTCAGCAGTGCCGGCATGGCTTCGCTGCAGCGGTCGATGGCATGGTCGCAACGCGGCGCGAAGGCGCAACCCGGCGGCGGCGCCAGCGGGCTGGAGACCTGGCCGCGAATGGCGTACAGGCGCTTGCTGCCGCCGGTGCGGTGGCCGGCCTTGCCCGGCAGGCAGGCCAGCAGGCCCTGCGTGTAGGGGTGCGCCGGCTGGGCGAACAGCGGCCGCACCGGCGCGCTTTCCACCACCCGGCCGGCGTACAGCACCACCACGTCGTCGGCATGGTGCGCCACCACGCCCAGGTTGTGCGTGATGAACAGGATGCTCATGCCGGTCTCGCCCTGCAGGCGGCGCATCAGTGCCAGGATCTGCGCCTGGATGGTCACGTCGAGCGCGGTGGTCGGTTCGTCGGCGATCAGCAGCGTCGGGTCGCAGGCCATGGCCAGCGCAATCATCACGCGCTGGCGCATGCCGCCGGACAGCTGGTGCGGGTACTCGTGGATGCGCTGCGCCGCGGCCGGAATCTCGACCAGGTCGAGCATGCGCAAGGCCTGCGCCTGCGCGGCGCTGCGGTCCAGCCCCTTGTGCAGGCGCACGCTCTCGGCAATCTGCTCGCCGATCTTGAAGACCGGGTTCAGGCTGGTCATCGGCTCCTGGAAGATCATCGACAACTGGTTGCCGCGCAGCGCGCGCATCTCCTTCTCCGGCAGCGAAAGCAGGTCGACCGCGCGCCCTTCTCGCGTGACGAAGGTGGCGCTGCCCGAGACTTGCGCGCGTGCCGTCTTCGGCAGCAGGCGCATCAGGCTCAGGCTGGTGACCGACTTGCCGGAGCCCGATTCGCCGACCACCGCGGTGGTCTGGCCCGGCAGGATCGAGAAGCTCACATCGGCCACGGATTGCACCAGGCCGTCTTCGGTCGGGAAGGCGGTGCTGAGGTGGCGCACAGCCAGGCGCGGCGCCATGGCCGTTCCTTGCGTATCGTGGGTCATGGTCATGCCGCCCTCTTCAGGCGTGGGTCGAGCAGGTCGCGCACGCCGTCGCCCAGCAGTTGCAGCGAGAGCGCGGTGAGGATGATCGCCAGCCCCGGGAACAGCACCACCCAGAAGGCGCGGTCGGCGTATTGCTGGCTGCCGGCGACCATGGTGCCCCAGGTCGGGATTTCGGGCGGCACGCCGACGCCGAGGAAGGACAGGCCGGCCTCGGCCAGGATGGCGTAGGCGAAGATGAAGGACACCTGCACCAAAATCGGCGACATCAGGTTCGGCAGGATGTGGCGCCACAGGATGCGCGAGGTGCGCACACCCAGCGCGCGCACCGCCTCGACGAACAGCAGCTCGCGCACCACCAGCGTCGAGGCCCGCACCACGCGCGCCACGCGCGGCGTGTACACCAGCACCAGCGCCAGCACCACGTTGCCCAGCGAGGCGCCGAGAATCGCCACCAGCGCAATCGCCAGCAGGATGTCGGGGAAGGACATCATGGCGTCGACCACGCGCATCAGCGGTGCGTCGAGCCCGCGGAAGAAGCCGGCGAGCAACCCCAGCAGCGTGCCGAACACCACCGAGCCGATGGCCGTGAGCGCGGCAATGGAGAGCGAATAGCGGGCGCCGTGCACGATGCGCGCATACATGTCGCGCCCCAGTTCATCGGTGCCCAGCAGGTGCTCGGCGCTCGGTGGCTTCAGGCGCTGCAGCACCGCCGTGTCGTTGGGGTCGGCCGAGGCGAACAGCGGCGCGCCGATGGCGAGCACCGCGATCACCAGCAGCACCAGCGCCGCGACCAGCACGATGCGCCGGTGCATCAGCTGGCGGAGCATTTTGGGCAGTTGCATCTTGTTCTCCGTCCCTTGTCGCGCGCGTCAGACCTTGACGCGCGGGTCGACCACTGCATACAACAGGTCGATCGAAAAGTTGATGAGCACGTAGATCGCCGCGATCACCAGCAGCGCGCCCTGGATCACCGGGTAATCGCGCCGCAGCACGGCATTGACCACCAGGCTGCCAACGCCGGGCAGGCCGAACACCGTTTCCGTGACGACCGCGCCGCCGATCATCAGCGCGGCCGTGAGGCCCAGCACGGTGACGATCGGCACCAGCGCGTTGCGCAGCGCGTGCTTGAGCACCACCACCGTTTCCGACAGGCCCTTGGAGCGCGCGGTGCGCACGTAGTCCTCGCCCAGCACGTCGAGCATCGAGGCGCGCGTGAAGCGGATGATCAGCGCCGAATTGAGCAGGCCCAGCACCGTGGCCGGCAGGATCAGCGTGTGGATGCGCTCGGCCAGCGAAGCGTCTGGCGCGCCGTAGCCCGACACCGGGAACCAGCCGAGCGAGACCGCGAACAGCTGGATCAGCACGATGCCCAGCCAGAAGCTGGGAATGCTGGCGCCCAGCATGGCGATGCCGGTGAAGAGCTGGTCGATCCAGCGCCCGCGAAACACCGCCGAGACAATGCCGCACGGCAGGCCGATGAGCGCGGCGATGGCCACCGCCATCAGCGAGAGCAGCGTGGTCGGCTCGGCCCGTTCGGCCAGCGCCTGCGTGACCGGACGCTGCAGGAAGATCGACTGGCCGAGGTTGCCTTGCAGCACCTCGCGCAGCCAGTAGCCGAACTGCAGCGGCAGCGGCTTGTCCAGGCCGTATTCCTTCTGCACGCGGGCGATGTCGGCGGCGGTGGCCTGGTCGCCCAGCAGCACCGAGACCGGGTCGCCGGAGGCCGCGCGCGTGAGCACGAACACCAGCACGGCGACGATGGCCAGCACCACCAGCATGCCCGACAGGCGGGTCGCGAGAAAACGCAGCATGGCGAAGTCCGATGGGCTGGGTTACTTGATGCGCGCGTTCCAGAAATACGGCCAGGTGGCCGGCTGGTAGTTGTCCAGCGCCGGGCTCTTGGCCGAGAGGCCGTTGAACTTGCCGACGTTGATGTAGGGCACCTCGGTGTACACCGTCTGCTGCACCTTGCCCCACAGCGCGGCGCGCGCGGCCGGGTCGGCGGCGGTGTTGAAGGCCGCCAGCGACTCCTTCTTGGCGGGCGTTTCCCACCAGCCCGGCGCGCCGTCACCCAATTGCGGCGGCGACAGCATCGGCTCGGGGAACTGGCCCGAGTGCGTGACGTAGATGTCCCACAGCTTCGAATCATTGCGCCGCTGCACCAGCGTGGCCCAGTCGACCACGTTGAGCTCCACCTTGAAGCCGGCGCGCTTGAGCTGTTCGGCCATCAGCAGCGCCATGTTGTAGTGGAAGTCGTACTGGCGGCTGGTCAGCACGCGCACGGTCTCGCCCTTGTAGCCGGCCTTGGCGGCCTGCTCTTTTGCCTTGGCGCTGTTGTGCTGGTTGTACTGGTCGGTGCCGGCGGTGGAATAGAAAGGCGAGCCCTTCGGGAAGTGGTTGCCTTCGGCGACGAAGAAGCGCGGGTCGCCAAAGCCGGCGGCCAGCATCTCGCTTTCGTTCAGCGCCGTCTGGATCGCCTGGCGCACCCCCAGGTTGGCGGCCACGCCTTCCTTGGTGTTGAGCACCAGGTAGGGGAAGCCGAAGGCCGGCGTCATGATCGGCACCGTCTTGCCGCCCGATTTTTCCAGGCGCGGCATGGCTTCCACCGGCAGCAGGTCGGCAAAGTCGTACTGGCCGGCCAGCGCACCTTCGACCCGGGTGCTGGCGTTGGGCACCGGCACGAAGCGCAGTTCCTCGATCAGCGCCTCGCGCTTGCCGCCGTAGCCGTTGGCCGGCTCGCTGCGCGCGCTGTACTTGTCGAAGCGGTTCAGCAGCACGTACTGGTCGGGCTTGCGCTCGGTGAACTTGTAGGGGCCGGTGCCCACGAAGCTGGCCAGCGGCGTGGCGATGCTTTCCTTGGCCATGATGGCGGCCATGCCGCTGGGCAGCGCGAGCTGCGCGGCCAGCGGCGCGTACGGCGCCTTCAGCACGATCTCCACGCCCAGCGGGCCGCTGGCCTTGAGGCTGTCGATCTGCTGGCCGACCGCCTTGCCGCGCGGCGACTGTTCCATCCAGCGCTGCAGGCTGGCCACCACGTCGTCGGCGTTGAGTTCGCGCCCGTTGTGCAGCATCACGCCCTTGCGCAGGGTGATCGAATAGGTCTTGCCGTCGGCCGACACCTTGGGCATGGCTTCGGCCAGCATGGGCACCACGTTCCACTTGGCGTCGAAGGTGTAGAGCGTCTCGTAGACGTGCTGCATGATCGTGCCGACCAGGTCGGCCGTGGAGGCCATCGGGTCGAGCGTTTGCGGCTCGGCCACCATCGCCAGCGTGGCGTGGGTGCGCGGCTGCGCCAGGGCCGACAGCGGCAAGCCCAGGCAGGCTGCACCGAGCAGCGTGGCGCCCAGGAAGGCGCGCTTGGTGGGAACGGCGAGAGCACGGGCAAGGCGGACATCGATCATCGGGGACTCCTCTTCGGCGGGCGATTTATGAAATTAACTTTCAGAACACGCCGACTCTGAAGCAATCTTCGGGCCAAAACACGGGTAATTACCCCGACTCCAGGCCAAAAGAATGAAATAAACTTTCACTCCATCGTCAACTGGAGACCCTTCACATGCCTCTCGAATACCTGGGCGGATCGCCCAACGCCTCCGACCGCCAGGTGCGGCCCCTGTCGCCCGCCGTGCGCGCTGGCGACTTCATCTACGTGTCGGGCCAGGTCCCGGTGAATGCCGAGGGCGAGATCGTGACCGGTGGCATCGAGGCGCAGACGCGCCAGGTGATGGAGAACGTGAAGGCAGCCCTGGCGCTGGCCGGCGCCACCTTCGACGATGTCTGCAAGACCAACTGCTGGCTGCACGACGCGCGCGACTTCGGCGCCTTCAACCGCGTCTACATGAGCTTCTTCGGCGAGAACCGCCCGGCCCGCTCGACCACCGAGGCGCGGCTGATGATCGATGCCAAGGTCGAGATCGACCTGATTGCGTACAAGCCGAAGGGCTGAGGCGCCGGCGGCCGTGGCGCGTGGCGCGCCAGGCACACCCGGCCGCCCACTTCATCACAGTTGCATTGAGTATCAGATCGATTGTTAACGGCTTCACTGAATGCGGACTTAGTTCCACCCGTTTTCGCTCCGAACCCACGAGCATCGCCCCGATGCGGCAAAGACCGTATTCAGGGAGAGATTCGTGCTTCATCGCAACCGTATTCAGGCTTGCCGCTTGCGGGCCATCGCCGCCGCGTGCATCGGCCTTGCCGCCGCCATGGCGGCCACCGCAGCGCACGCCCAGCTGGCCTCTGCGCCGTCCGCGCCACCCCCGATCGTCGAAGACCTGCGCCAGCAAGAGCGCGAACAGGCCTTGCGAGCGCAGCAGGAACGCAGCGTCGACGAACGCCTGCCGCAAGCGCCCGCCGCCCCAGTGCCACGCCTGCCCGAGAGCGAAGCGCCGTGCTTTCGGATCGACCGGCTGGCGCTGGTGGGCGAGCGCGCAGAAGACTTTCAATGGGTACTGAGCGCCGCCGCCGGCACCGCCGGTGACGACACCCCCATTGGCCGCTGCCTGGGCACGCAAGGCGTCAACACCGTCCTGGCGCGGGTGCAGCAAGCGCTGATCGAGCGCGGCTGGGTGACCAGCCGCATCCTGGCCGCACCGCAAGACCTGGGGCAAGGCACGCTCAGCCTGACGCTGGTGCCCGGGCGCATCGCGGCCATCCGCTTTGCCGATGAGGTCGCCACCACCGACGCTACAACCAACGCCACCACCAGCCTGCGCACCGCCATGGCCGCGCATGAGGGCGAGCTGCTCAACCTGCGCGACATCGAACAGGCGCTGGAGAACCTCAAGCGCCTGCCCACCGCCGAGGCCGACATCCGCATCGAGCCCGCACGCGCGCCCGATGCCCGCCCCGGCGACAGCGACCTGGTCATCGCCTACCGCCGCACGCGCGCCCTTCCCCTGCGCGCCACCTTGAGCCTGGACGACAGCGGCAGCGAGGCCACCGGCCAGCTGCTGGCCGCCGCCACCCTGGCCTGGGACAACCCGCTGGGCCTGAACGACCTGTTCTACGTCAGCCAGAACCATGACGTGTTCAACCACCACGGCGCCGGCACCGGCGGCCAGACCGTGCACTACAGCGTGCCCTACGGCTACTGGCTGCTGGGCGCCACCTTCTCGCAGAACAGCTACCACCAGAGCGTGGCCGGCTATGAACAGGACTACGTCTATTCCGGCCAGACGCGCAACGCGCAAGTCGAACTCTCGCGCCTGATCTACCGCGACGCGCAGCGCAAGACCACGCTGGGCGTGGCCGCCTTCCGGCGCTCCTCGCACAACTACATCGAAGACGCCGAGATCGACGTGCAGCGCGCCGTCGTCGGTGGCTGGGAAGCCAGCCTCAACCACAAGGAATACATCGGCAGCGCCACGCTGGACGGCACGCTGGCCTACCGGCACGGCACCGGCGCCTTCGGCGCGCTGCCCGCGCCCGGCGAGGCCTACGGCGAAGGCGACTCACGCATGCGCCTCTTCAGCGCGGACCTGGCGGCCAACGTGCCCTTCACCCTGGCCGGCCAGAACCTGCGCTACAGCGGCCTGTGGCGCGCGCAATGGAACCGCACGCCGCTCGTGCCGCAAGACCGCTTTGGCATTGGCGGGCGCTACACCGTGCGCGGCTTCGATGGCGAGAGCCTGCTGCTGGGCGACCGCGGCTGGCTCATCCGCAACGACCTGGGCTGGGCGCTGGGCCAAAGCGGCGCCGAGCTTTACCTGGGGGTGGACTACGGCCAGGTCGGCGGCCAGGCCACGCGCGGCCTGCTGGGCAACCACCTGGCCGGCGCCGCGCTGGGGGTGCGCGGCGTGCTCAACGGCGCGGTGGTCCATGCGCCGGGGCAGCTGAGCTACGACTTCTTCGTGGGCACGCCCATCAGCAAGCCCGATGGCTTCAGGACCGCCAGCGTCACCGCCGGCTTCAACCTGAATGTCAGTTTCTGAGCGTTTCCGAGAGTTTCTGAGTCAGCCAGGGAGCCACAAGAATGAACAAGAACCTTCACCGCATCATCTTCAACGCCGCACGCGGCATGCGCATGGTGGTGCAGGAGACCGCCACCAGCGCCGGCAAGGCGCCGGGCGCCACCTCGGGCCAAGTGGCAGCCGCTGCCGCCCTGGCCGGCATGCTGCTGGCCACGCCGGCGCAGGCACAGCTCAACGCCGCGCAGAACGTGCCGGCCAACCAGCGCCCCACCGTGCTGGTGGCCCCCAACGGCGTGCCGCTGGTCAACATCCAGACGCCTTCGGCCGCCGGCGTCTCGCGCAACGTCTACAACCAGTTCAACGTGCCGGCCAACGGCGTCATCCTCAACAACGCCCGCACCAGCGTGCAGACCCAGCTGGGCGGCTGGGTGCAGGGCAATCCGTACCTGGCCAACGGCTCGGCGCGCATCATCCTCAACGAAGTCAACGGCGGCAACCCCACGCAGATGCGCGGCTACCTGGAAGTGGCCGGCCAGCGCGCCAACGTGATCATCGCCAACCCGGCGGGCATCAGCGTCAACGGCGGGGGCTTCATCAACGTCGACCGCGCCACGCTGACCACCGGCGTGCCGCAGCTCAACGCCGTGGGCGGCCTGGAGAGCTTCATGGTGCGCGGGGGCACCGTCACCATCGAGGGCGCCGGGCTGGACGCGAGCCAGACCGACTACGCCGCCATCCTGGCGCGTGCGGTGCAGGCCAATGCCGGCATCTGGGCTGGCGAGCTGAAGGTGGTGACCGGGGTCAACGACATCAGCGCCGACCACAGCCAGGTCACCTCCGCCGGTGCGGGCGCAGGCAATGGCGCGGCGCCCACCTTTGCGCTGGACGTGGCGCACCTGGGCGGCATGTACGCACGCAAGATCGTGCTGGTGGGCACCGAAGCGGGCGTGGGCGTGCGCAATGCCGGCAACCTGGGGGCGGGCGCGGGCGGCATCGTGGTGACGGCCGATGGGCGCATCGAGAACAGCGGCACCATCGAAGCGCCGCGGGTGCAACTGGCCAGCAGCGCGGACATTGACAACCGGGGCGGCACCATTCGGCAAAGCGGCGGTGCGGCGCTGGAGATCCAGACGCCGGTGCTGCGCAACACCAACGGCGGGGTGATTGGGGCTGAGCCCGTTGCCGCAGGCACCACCGGAACCGGCGGCCACGACAGCGGCAATGGCGCCACTGCGGGCGGCACCGATGCAGCTCAGACCGGCGATGGCGGCACGGGCATGACCGGTGGCAGCGCAAGCACCGGCAGCGCCGACGGCGGCGCAGTGGTTGCACCTGCGCCCCCGCCGCAGCCCGGCAGCATCACCGCCGGTGGCACGCTGCACAACGACGGCGGGCGCATCTACGCGGGCGGCCCGGTGCGCCTGCAGGCACCGCAGATCGACAACAGCGGCGGCAGCCTGAACGTGGAAGACCTGGCCGTGAGCGGCCCGCAGTTCAGCAACGCCGGCGGCACGCTGAACGTGCGCAACAACTTCAACGCCAATGTCCAGGCGCTGGACAACAGCGGCGGCACGCTCAATGCCGGGCACATCGACATCAGCACCCGCGGCGACCTGCGCAATGTGGATGGCACGCTGGCGAGCAATGGCGATGCGCGCCTGAACGTGGGCGGTGCGGTGGACAACTCGCGCGGCGTCATCAGCGCCGTGGGGGCCCTCACCGCGGAGGCAAACGGCAACGTGAACAACAACGCCGGCACGCTCAGCGCCAACCAGGCGCTGGCACTGAAGGCCGGCGCGCTGGACAACAGCGGCGGGCGCATTGCCTCGAGTCAGGCCACGGTGGACTTGAACGTGCTCGGCGCGCTGCGCAACACCGGCGACGGCCAGATCGCCGCGGCCACCGACCTGGGCTTGCAAGCGAGCAGCATCGTCAATGAAGGCAGCCTGCGTGCGGGCGGCGATATCACCATCAATGTCGATGACGCCTTGGTGCAAAGCGGCACGCTCACCGCAGGACACAACGCAAGCGTTGACGCGGGCAGCGTGCAGGCAGGCCAGAGCAGTGTCTTCGGTGCGGGGGTGCAAGAAGACGGCACCCTCGGTAACGCCGGTGACCTGCATCTGAACGCCGGCGGCGCATTGGCCGCCAATGGCCAGAACATCGCCGCCGGCAGCGCGGTGCTGCAAGGCGCCAGTGTGGACGTGGCGTCCAGCCAGACGAGTGCGACGGACATCACCCTCGTTGCCACGCAAGGCAACGTCACCACCAGCGGCGCCCAGGTCGTCACGCCCGGCACGCTGAACATCAGCGCCAAAGCCCAGTCGACGCAGACGCTGGTCAACAACGACGGACAGATCAACGCCGGGCAGCTCGACCTGCAAGTTGCCAATCTCGTCAACACGAACGAAGGCGAGATCGTGCAGACGGGCAACGGCGCCACCCGCATCGAGATGGGCGGGACGCTGGACAACACCGGCGGGCGCATCGCCAGCAATGGCGACTTGACCATCGGCGCGGCCAGCCTGTACAACGACGCGGGCCGCATTACATCGATGACCAGCCTCCATGTCGATACGGGCGCCGCCAGCAACGTCGAAGGCACCCTGGCCGCCAACGACCAACTGACGCTGCAAGCCACCGGCCTGGACAACACACGCGGCAGCATTGGCGCCGTCACCGGTAACCTGCATGTGGACACGCAAGGCACCACCAACAACAGCGCGGGCCAACTGCTCTCCGGTGGCGCCCTCACGCTCACCAATGCAGGGCTGAACAACACCGACGGCCAAGCCACGGGCCAGAGCCTTTCCGTCGATACCCGCGGCGCCGCCCTGGACAACACGCGCGGCACGCTGGGCAGCACCGCGGGTGCCGCAACGCTGCGCACGGGCGCGCTGAACAACGATGCGGGCCTGATCCAGTCCGCGCAGGACCTGCAACTGGACACGCAAGGCCAGCAACTGCTCAACCGCAATGCTGCCGGCCATGCCTCAAGCAAGGGCGGCATCACCAGCGGCGGTGCGCTCGATCTGCGCAGCGGCGCGCTGGACAACAGCAGCGGCTACATCGGTGCCAAGGGTGACCTTTCCGCCAGCACCGCCGCCGTGACCAACGCCGGCTTGCTGCTGAGCCAGGGTGCACTCAGCGTGGATACCCACGGCGCCGGCTTCGACAACCGCGGCGGGCAGACTCAGGCTGTGGGCGACCTGCAGGTTTTGGCGGGCAGCGTCAACAACAGCGGCGCCCTGATTCGCTCGGCCGGCACCGCCACGTTGACGGCGGCCAACCTGCTCAACCGCGACACCTTGGGTGCCGACCAAGGCATCGAGGCCACCAGCATCGCCATCGCTGCCGCCGAAGTCGACAACACCCGCGGCGCGATACGCGCCGACGACAGCGCGACCCTGACCAGCAGCGGCACGCTCGACAACACAGGCGGCCTCATCTCCGCGCAACAGGCGCTGCGCATCGCCGACAGGCAAGCGACCAAGACGCTGGACGTGCGCAACACTGGCGGCACGCTGGTGTCCAACCAGGACCTGACCATCGACGCAGCGAACCTCAGCAGCGACGGCACCGTCACCGCGGGGCGCGACCTGGGCGTGGCGCTGACGCAGGACGTCACCAACAACGTCAACGTGAGTGCCGCGGGAAATCTCTCCTACACCACGACCGGCCGGTTCACCAACAACGCCAGCTTCACCGCCGGCAAGACCTTGACGGTGGGCGGTGCCAACGTGGACAACAACGCCACCGGCGAGCTGAGCAGCGCGAACACCATCGTCAACACCCCCGGCGTGCTGAACAACTGGGGCCTGATCGACAGCACCGGCCACACGCAGGTCAACGCCGGCACCCTCAACAACATGGGAACCGGCCGCATCTACGGCAACAGCATTGCCATCAACGCGGCCGCCCTGAACAACACCGCAGAAACCATCAATGGCGTCACGGCCGCGGGCTCCATCGCTTCGCGCACCGGCGATATCGACATCGGCGTGCAGCAACTGGTCAACGACGAGGCGCTGATCTCCAGCGGGGCCGATCTGCGCATCGGCGGCGCGCTGAACGCCGACGGCCATGCCACCGGCCGCGCACAAAGCGTGACCAACATCGCCGCCATCATTGAATCCACAGGCAACATGGTCCTGGGGGCGCAGCGGTTGGACAATCTCAACCGGGGGTTCAGCACGAAGGAGCAGGTCATTGACGAGGCGAAAAACGACCACTTCATCGCCCTCTATCCCAACGGCACACGCTACACGCAAGACGAACTGGGCTCTTGCCATCGGTGCCAGTCCAATCGCGCCGACGACGGCTCGGCCGGCTTGCCGCGCCGCGAGTACGTCATCCCAAGCGCGCAGTACCCTTTCGAGAAGGGGTACTCGCGCCACCCCTACCAGCTCCCGGCCAATGGCGGCAACTACCCCGATGACGATCTGGTATGGACGCTGTTCGATGTCCCCGCAGGAGATGTCGCTGCCCTGACGCCCAAGTTGGTGGCCTATAACTTCGACCTCATGAATCGCGCTTCGCGCGACTACACCGACATCACCGTCACCGGTATCCAGACCACGCAGACGGTGGTGGACAACCCTGGCCAAGCTGCTCGAATCAGCAGCGGCGGCAACATGACGCTGGACATTGGCACAGGCAACAACACCAACAGCCAGGTCATCGCCGGTGGTGCGCTCCTGGGCAACGCCGACAGCCTGACCAACACCGAGACCACAGGCCGCCTCAACGTGGTGGAAAGCGGCTATTGGGCCAGCCATGCAATCGAATACTCTCCTTACGGACGCATCAAGGATGGTGTCTACGGCGCCGGCGCCTACCAGAAAGTCATCGAAGACCGCTCCATCGACCTGTCCACTTCGGTCAAGCTGCCCAACACCGCTCCGGGCAGCGTCGGCCCCACTCCGGGCGCAGCCAGCACCGGCAGCGCCAGCGCCCAGGCCGGCACCGCTGGCGCAGCCAACGGCGGCAACCGCCCTGGCGCTATCTTCGAAGTGGCCTCCAACGTGCAGGCCGGAACGCAAGCCGACGGCAGCGCTGGCACCCACGCCACCGCCGGCGCGCCCACCGTCGTGCGCACCGCGGGCCCCAACGCCAGCATCCCCACGGCCAGCCTGTTCGGCGTGCACGCCGGCCCGGGCGGCCCACTCATCGAGACCGACCCGCGCTTTGCGAATTACCGCGCCTGGCTCTCCAGCGACTACCTGCTGGCCCACCTGGGGCTGGACCCCGCCTATACGCAAAAGCGCCTGGGCGATGGCTACTACGAGCAGCGCCTCATCCGCGAGCAAGTAGCCCAACTCACCGGCCAGCGCTGGCTGCAGGGCTACAGCAACGACGAGGACATGTACACCGCGCTGATGAATGCGGGCGTCACCTTCGCCCAGCAGTTCCAGCTGACCCCGGGCGTTGGCCTCACCGCCGCGCAGATGGCCCAGCTGACCAGCGACATCGTCTGGCTGGTCGAGCAAAGCGTGACCTTGCCCGACGGCAGCGTGCAGAAGGTGCTCGTTCCGCAGCTGTACGTGCGCGTCAAGGAAGGTGACATCAACGGCGCGGGCGCCCTGCTCGCCGGCGACAGCGTGGACCTCAAGCTCACGGGCGATGTCACCAACAGCGGCGGCACCATCGCCGGGCGTCAGGCGCTCAAGATCGATGCGGACAACATCCACAACCTGGCCGGCGGACGCATCATCGGGCAAGACGTGGCCCTGAACGCCAAGACCGACCTGAACAACATCGGCGCCACCATTGATGCGGGCAACAGCCTGGGCGCCAAGGCCGGGCGCGACATCAACATCCAGAGCACCACCCGCAGCGCCAGCCGCACACTGGGCGCCAACAGCTCCAGCCTGACGCAGATCGACCGGGTGGGTGGCTTGTACGTGAGCGCAGAAGGCAGCGGCAAGTTGGATGTCAACGCCGGGCGCGATGTCAATCTCAACGCAGGTGTGATTGCCAATGCCGGAAGCGGCACCACGAACGTGACGGCTGGGCGCGACCTCAACCTGGGCACCGTCACCGAGAGCCGCTGGGACAACTACATCGCATCGAGCAAGCAATACAGCAAGCTCAGCCAGAGTCAGGAGGTGGGGAGCCTGATCCTCGGCAACGGCGACGTGACCTTGGATGCGGGCAACGACCTGAACGCACGCGCGGCGCAGATTGCAAGTGTGGATGGCAAAGCCAGTTTGACCGCTGGCCATGACGTGGTGCTGGACGCTGGCCGCGCCACGCGAGATTCGGACAACGCAACGTACAGCAGCAGCAAGACGCTACTCAAGAAGACCACCACCACGACCCGAGACCAGCTTCAAACCGACGAGGCGATCGGCGGCAGCGTCAGCGGGAAGAGCGTGCTGATCTCCGCGAGCAACGATCTCGTCACGCGGGCGGCCACACTTCAGTCAGAAGACGACATGGAACTGCGCGCCGGGCGCGACCTGCTGCTGGGCACCTCCGAAGAGAGCAGAACAGAGAGCCACGCGCGGCAGGTCAAGAAGAGTGCGACCGGCTTGGCCAAGGGCCTTGGAATCATGCTGGCCGCCGGCGGCGTTGTGGACGTGGCCGTCGCGCTCAACAGCAAGGCCAGCGCGCAGAAGGCGGGAACAAGCACAGAACACACCGCACGCGGCAGCACCGTCTCGGCCGGCAGCCTCACGACCCACAGCGGGCGCGACACCACGGTCAGCGGCTCCACCATCGTTGCCGATGGCGATATCGAGATGGACGCCACGCGCGACCTCACGATTCAAAGCGCGCAGGGCAGCTACAGCGGCAGCTCGCAAGAGTCCAGCAGCAAGAGCGGCATGGTGGGCAAGGTCTGGCAGCCCTCCTTCGGTTCGATCAAGCAGAACGAGGACGGCCAGCGCAGCGGCACCACACAAAGCGCCAGCCAGGTGGCCAGCCTGCAGGGCAACGTCAAACTCACTGCAGGCGGCACCTATCGCCAAACCGGCAGCGACGTACTGGCGCTGGGTCAGGCAAACACGCCAGGCGCGGCGCACCAGGCTCTCGGCGACATGATGGCCTCGGGCCAACCCGGTGAGCAAGCTCGTTCCGAAGGCGGCAACATCACCATCCAGGCGCGCAATGTCGTCATCGACGAGTCGCTGAGCTCGCGAGAGACTCAGACCCAAGGCAAGAGCAGTTCCACCGTGCTGGGCGGCTCGGCCAGTGTTGCCGGCATCAGCATCGAGACGCTCCAAAGCCTCAAGGACACCGCCAAGGCCACGCAGGAAACGGACGACAGCCGCATGCAGGCGCTGGGCGTGGCCACCCTGGCGATGCAAGGCAAGCAGCTGGTCGACACCGCGCAAAGCATCGCCGCCGGCGGTGGCGTGGGCTACAAGGTCAGCGTCAACCTCAGCCACAACAAGAGCCAAAGCCAAAGCACCGGCAGCCAGAGCGAGGCACGCGGCTCCAGCGTGGTGGGCGCGGGCAACGTCGACATCCGCGCCACTGGCGGCGGCCAGGACTCCAACATCCTGGTGCGAGGGTCAGACATCGAAGCGGGTGATACCGCCACCCTCCAGGCGGACAACAAGATCCAACTGGAGGCCAGCCAGAACCACTACGACAGCCAGAGCACGAACAAGAGCAGCGGCCAGAGCGTGGGCGTGGGCTTTGCCGGGGGCAGCCAGAACGGCTTCACCATCGAGCTGGGAGTGAGCCAGGGCAAGGGCAACTTCAACGGCAGCGAGACCGTCAACAACAACACCCATGTCAAGGGCGGCAAGGCGGTCGTCATCGACAGCGGGGGCGATAGCGTCTTGAAAGGTGGCGTGATCGAAGCGCCCAAGGTCACTGCCGACGTGGGCGGCGACCTGAAGATCGAGAGCCTGCAGGACACGGCCGAGAGCCGGGGCAAGCAAAGCAGCGCCGGGGTGAATCTGAGCCTGTGCATCCCGCCCATCTGCTACGGCACCAGCACCGCCAGCGGCAACGTGGCCAAGGCCAGCGCCAATGGCAGCTATGCCAACGTCACCGAGCAGTCGGGCATCCGCGCGGGCGATGGTGGGTTTGCTGTGGATGTGAAGGGCAAGACCGGCCTGGTGGGCGGCGTGGTCTCCAGCACGCAGGCAGCCATTGATGCCGGCAGGAACACGTTTACCTCAGCCGGCGGCGTGACCACCACCGACATCACCAACCACAGCGACTTTGAAGCCGAAGGCTATTCGCTCAGTGGGGGTGTGAACTTCTCGGCAGGCGATCAGAGCAAGGAAGCGACTGTCGGCAAGAGCGAAGCGGACAAGAAGGCGGCGAAGAACGCGCTCAACAGCAACGGCGTGCTCGACCGCAGCGCCGGCTACGCCAGCGAGAGCGGCAGCCAGACCAGTGTCAGCAAGGCGGGTATCAGCGGGGTGGCCGGGGACACCAGCGTGCGCACGGGCGATGCGCAGTCGCAGTTGGACAAGCCCAAGGACACTAACGAGCTGATCAAGGATGTGCAGGGGCAGGCGCAGATTACGGCGCAATTTGGGCGGCAGGCCGCCGAGGAGTGGGGCACATACGCCAATGGCAAGTTTGTTGACGCCCTGAAGAACGGCGACAAGGAGGCTGCCGCGTGCTGGGCGCCCGATGGGGTATGTCGAGCGGTTGGACATGGCGTGGTTGGCGCTGCAACCGGCGGCGTCGGCGGGGCGGCGGGAGGTGCAACCGTGTCCTTGACTGCACCGCATGTGCAATCGATATTGACTGATATTGGTCTGCCAGAGCAGCTCACTCAAGGATTGACGGCTGCATATGCCGCTGGAGTGGGCGGCGCGGTAGGCGGCGCCGCGGGCGCTGCAGCGGGATACAACGAGAGTGAAAACAACAACTCACTTGCTGGTCGATTGATTCTCGGCGGTATCGTCGAATGGGGCGGCGCAGCGGCCGCAAAGAGATGCCTTGCCAATGCGAGCTGCGTTGCCGCCGTCGGCTCGGGCGTTGTTGCTCTCCAGGAGATGGTCAAGCAAAGTGAGCAGTCGACTGGGACACCAACGCTGGGGGATATCAATCCAACAATCTTCGGAGGAGCTGAGGCCTTTGAGGCAATCGATCCGAGTGGGATACCGAATCACACAGGAAACTCGACCCCCTCACCCGATTACTCTGGCAATACGGTTACGCCAGCAGATACACAAAACCAAGGAGAAACGAGTACCGCGACGCCTGGGACGGATCTGACGCAAGAGACCACTGCGGGTGGGGGTTATGGTTCGGGAGGCGTGCCGGACTACGGCGGAGACACGACTACGCCGAACAGTGGGCCCGGACAAGCCACATTAACGTTAAATCTCAACGGCACAGATCAAACGGTCCAGTTACCTTCACTTATCGATGCAGATCGTGCGGCTCATATTCTCACTGGGGATGGACCTGGAAAAGGTGGCCACCTTTGGCCCGGGCAGCCTGGTAAATCTGCTTTCCCTCAATCCTGGGATGCGGATCGGGTACTCGGAGAGATTAGCGATGTTGCGACCGATCCTCAATCGGCTCGATCAACACAGCCTGACGGTCGCGTCCGGGTGCGCGGCACACGAGCGGGGGTGGATATTCTGGTTATCGTTGAACCACCTTCGCGTGGTGGACGCATCGTGACCGGATATCCTATCAATTTACCTAGAAATCCGTAATGGCGACACAATCCATTTCTGAGACCATGCTTTGCGAGTTCATCAATGAATTCTCAAGCACTTTTAATACCGAGTTGATTGAGCTAATTAAAGAGTACGTACAACACAACGAATGCGGGCTTGCGTATGATGCATTGGTATTTTATTTGAAAGCACAAATACATGTAGACGAGACTATTATTTCAAAAGTTCGACAAATCGGCGCTTCCATGGAAATTATCTACCCCTCCCTAAGCACAGATTAACTTCTGGCAAAGAAAAGTCTTCAGAAAATTCGACCTGGGAGCAACCCATGCGCTATCAACGCACGACCCCGGAGCGCATCCAACGCAGTCTTCGCATGGAGGTCTTTGACGCGAATTTTCTGGAAGAACTGCGCACCCTCTTACATGATGAGACGCACTTTTCCTTCGAGGAAATTCAGCGCAGAAACTGGAAGGCAATCCATGCGGACAATGGCGGCGAACTCGATACCGAGATGGACGCGATTCTTAATTGGTTCACCGCGCAAGGTATTACCACGATGTACGCAAGCTCAAAACAGGAAATCGATGCCGCCCACGATGGGCGCGTCCTGGTCGTGTACTTGGAAGCCCCCAACGATGATGACCTGCTGGACCTGCAGCTCGGGCTCTGGATGTTTCATACGGCCGACAAGTCGGATGAAGATTTTGGACTCGCTTGGACGACATGGCGTGACGGTCTGTACTTCAGCAAACCGCTGCAGTTCGCCATTTTGCGGGAAGCGGATGGGTACGGAAGCACGACGATTGCGGGCCCATCAGGCCTCATCGATGCTGTGAAAGCGAGCGCGAATCACGGACTCTACTTGTGGATGGATGGTCCATTACCGCTGGAAAACTTGGGAGGAAAGAACCCCTCGACCGTACCGCCGCATAGCGTGCCGCTCATCAACGATTGAATTCCTGCGCCACCTTCGCCCAGCAGTTCCAGCTGACCCCCGGCGTTGGCCTGACCGCCGCGCAGATGGCCCAGCTGACCAGCGACATCGTCCGGCTGGTCGAGCAAAGCGTGACCTTGCCCGACGGCAGCGTGCAGAAGGTGCTCGTTCCCCAGCTGTACGTGCGCGTCAAGGAAGGCGACATCAACGGCGCGGGCGCCCTGCTCGCCGGCGACAGCGTGGACCTCAAGCTCACGGGCGATGTCACCAACAGCGGCGGCACCATCTTTAAAGCCAACCCTACGATCAGACCAGGCATGGAGGGGCAGTCGCCAGAGACAATTGAACGTCGGCAGGCGGCGCGAATTCAACATCTTGAGAGTGAATTAAGAACCTTTCGAGCCAATATCGAGAAAATAAAAAAAGGGAGACAGCACCATGTCAAGTACTCATAAAACGCTGAAGTGTTTTGACATATTTGGTCCTGTCGGCAGGAATCTGGTTGCGATGCCCACAGTTTGTCTTTTGGCCATGGATCACTTGGATCCCATGCCAGATATCGCCAAGATTTTGAAGAAAATGGCACGTCATGGCTGTCGCTTCTTCATGTCTTGGGGCGCCGCGGCTGATAACCTGCATGACGTCTTGGACGCATTAATCGAAGAAGAGGGAATTGAATTCTTGGACATAGTCACCACTTCGCACGCAGGAGAGTCGGCAGAAGACGTCGCTTGGTTCATGGTCAATGCCGCAATCCCCGGCGAACTAGAGTTGCAATGCTGCGTCGGCTACACAGATTCCGTAGTAGGTATTCATGGCTTGCTCGAAGCAATCCACAGTGCCGTCATGCAATGGAGCAATTAATGTTGGACAAATTACCCTTCCGCGCTAGACTTTTGCGTCTCGAGGAAATGAATTTATTGGCGGTATTAATTAAACATTCGGGTAAACCCATTGGGGTGACATCTGGCGATGGAATTTATGTTGAGGATTTGAATGATGGTGGCATGGGAAGCATTCGTTTTTTGAATACGAATAGTGACGGAGTTCAATTTGGCCAAATAATTTCAGAAGCCGAATATGTTGACAGTGATGGAGTGCTCGTGAGTATTGCGCTAAATACGGACAATCGAGGAAATTGGTACGAGCTTGACTTTTGGAAGATTGATTTCTCTCCTTTGCGAACCTACCCAAGAGCGGAACAATTAAGGCTGAAATGAGGACTGCACTCGCGAACAAGACTCCAAAACAGTCTGCTGTCATTGGGGCCAGATCTCAATAGATTGACGCCTTCGACTACACCGCGAGCGTGCGCCAGGCCGAAGGCAGCGCGGGCAACGGCCAATCGAGCAGTACCCTCAAGAGCCAGTACATCGACCGCGTGGCCGGGCTGTATGTCACCAACCCCGGCGGCAGGCTCGGCGTGCGGGCAGACAACGACATCAACGTCATCGGAGCCAAGGTGCAAAGCCAGGGCAGCGTGCTGCTCGATGCCAAGAACGACCTGAACATCCAAGCCACCCAGACCGGCCACCAGGAGAACC
>Ga0160459_100095_pt1 | contig 89769 bp, 85 predicted proteins | sample HID1973K_E6MG_FD_108208 | JGI IMG/M metagenome (GOLD analysis project Ga0160459, IMG submission 108208) | Enriched mosquito-associated microbial communities from UW Madison campus, WI, USA - HID1973K_E6 MG | ecosystem: Host-associated > Arthropoda: Insects > Digestive system > Unclassified ...
GCCCACGCTTATCGGCTGTATATTTTTAAGGAACCAGGCTCAAACTCTTCGTTTTTCGCCTTGCTTCGCTGCGATCAGCGAAGCCTTCGATTATCGCACAGATTTTAAAGACCTGGCAAACTTTTTTTCTTTTCTTTTCTCTTCTCGACTCACACATGTCTGCGTGTTGTCGAGCCCACGATTCTATGCCAGTTTTTGGGGCCTGTGAAGAATCGCACAAACTTTTTTTCTGTGGATCGCCCGCGCCCAGCAGAGCAGGCCCTCGCACACATAGAGAGAGTCCAGGGACGCCCGGCTCTCCATCGCGCAGCGCCCGCCAGGTCCGATCCGGATAATCGCGCCCCATATGGCTCTTCTCACCCTTCTCGATGCGCAGCTGGCTTACGGCCACTTCGCCCTCCTCGATCACGCCGAGTTCTCCCTGCAGGCGGGCGAGCGTGTCGGCCTGATCGGACGCAATGGCGCCGGCAAGTCCTCCCTTCTCAAGATCCTGGGCAAACTGGAAACGCCCGACGACGGCACGCTGCAGGTTCAACAGGGCGTGCGCGTCGCCTACGTGGCGCAGGAGCCGCTGCTGGACCCGGAGGCCACTGTGTTCACTGCTGCGAGCCAAGGCCTGGCACACGCCATCGCGTCGCGCGAGATGTACCTGAACGCGGTCGAAGGCGCCGACCTGGACGCCCTGCAATCGGAAATCGAGGCCTACGACGCCTGGAACTGGGAGCAGCGCGTCGACGAGGCGCTGCATCGGCTGCACCTGAACCCCGACGCCCGGGTGGGCGACCTGTCCGGCGGCACGCGCAAGCGGGTGGCGCTGGCCCAGGCGCTCGTCACGGCGCCCGACGTGCTGCTGCTCGACGAGCCGACCAACCACCTGGATCTCGATTCGATCGAGTGGCTGGAACAGCTGTTGATCGATTTCAAGGGCAGCGTGGTGACCATTACCCACGACCGCGCCTTCCTGGACCAGGTGGCAACCCGTATCGTCGAGCTCGATCGCGGCCAGCTGCGCTCCTACCCTGGCAACTTCGCCCAGTACCTGGTGCAGAAGGAAGATCAACTGGCGCAGGAGTTGGTGATCAACGCCAAGGCCGACAAGTTGCTGGCGCAGGAAGAAGTGTGGATCCGCAAGGGCGTGGAGGCGCGCCGCACGCGCAGCCAGAGCCGCATCGGCCGGCTCGAAGCCCTGCGCGAGCGCCGCAACAGCCGGCGCGATGCACTGGGCAAGGTGAAGATGGACGTGGCCTCGGGCCTGCCGAGCGGCAAGATCGTGGCGGAGCTGACCGACGCGCGCAAGGCCTATGGCGACAAGGTGATCGTGCGCGGCTTCAGCGCCACCATCCTGCGCGGCGACAAGGTCGGCCTGCTCGGCCCCAATGGCGCCGGCAAGACCACGCTGCTCAAGCTGGTGCTGGGCGAGCTGGAACCCGATGGCGGCAAGATCCGCCGCGGCGCCAACCTGGAAGTGGCCTATTTCGACCAGATGCGCGACGCGCTCGACCTCGACGCCACGCTGGAGGACTTCATCAGCCCCGGCAGCGAATGGATCGAGATCGGCAAGCAGCGCAAGCACGTCAAGAGCTACCTGACGGATTTCCTGTTCTCCCCGGCGCGCGCCAATTCCCCGGTGCGCTCCCTCAGCGGCGGCGAGCGCAACCGCCTGCTGCTGGCGCGCCTGTTCGCGCGGCCGGCCAACGTGCTGGTGCTCGACGAGCCGACCAACGACCTGGACATCGAGACGCTGGAACTGCTCGAAGACCTGCTGCAGAACTACGAGGGAACGGTGTTCCTGGTCAGCCACGACCGCACCTTCCTGGACAACGTGGTGACCAGCACCATCGCCTACGAGGGCGATGGCAACTGGCGCGAATACGAAGGCGGCGTGCAGGACTGGCTGACGCAATCCAGGCGCGCTCGCGAACTGGCCGAGCAGCGCGCACCGGCGGCGCCGGCGGCGGCACCGGCCAAGGCCGCTGCACCGTCGCCCACCACGCCAGCCGCCGCCGCACCGGCGCGCAAGAAGCTCAGCTACAAGGAGCAACGCGAGCTCGACGGCCTGCCCGAGCGCATTGCCGCACTCGAGGCCGAGCAGAAGGACATCAGCGCCCTGCTCGAGCGCGACGGCGGCGCCCTCTACGCCACCGATGCGGCACGCGCCGTCGAGCTGGGCGCGCGCCATGCGCAGATCGACGAGGAACTGATGGCCGCGCTGGAGCGCTGGGAAGCCCTGGGCGCAACGGACTAAGGGCGCCCGCTCCAGCGGCCCCACCGGGCCACATCGGGTTTCGTTCGCGGCGTTATCCGACACCCCGTCGGCCCGAACTCGGTCAGGCTCTGCGAGTTTTGCTTCCCCCTCCGCTCGCCCATGAACAAACCCGCCACGATCGACCAGCGTGACTTCCAGCACCTGCTCAACCGCAACCTGAGGTTGCCGCTGATCAGCGGCGTGGTCAGCGCGGTGGTCTTCGTCGGGCTCATCGCCTACCTGCTGTCGGTGATCGGCTGGGTCGAGCACACCGACCGGGTCACGCGCGCCGCCAGCGACATCCAGCGCCGCGTCGTCGACATGGAGACCGGCATGCGCGGCTACGTCATCTCCGGCGACGAGAACTTTCTCGAACCCTACGAAAGCGCACTGCCCCGCGTGGCCGCCGACCTGTCGAACCTGCGCGAACTGGTGTCCGACAACAACCAGCAGGTCGAACGCGTCGAACGCATCCGCTCGATCGAGAGCGCGTGGGAGGCCTTTGCGCGCGACACCATCGCCCTGCGGCGTGCCGGCCGCGACGCCGCCCAGCCCGTGGCGCAAGGGCGTGGCAAGCGCCTGGCGGACGACATGCGCGAGGAGTTCGCCGCCTTCATCAACACCGAGCAGCAACTGCGCTTCGAGCGCAACCGCGACGCCAACCGCACCGCCCTCTTCGTGGTCACCGTGTTCGTGCTCTACACGGTGATCGTCACCGCCCTGCTGGCCTTCTTCGGCCGACGCCAGCTGGTGCGCCTGTCCGACAACTACAAGGTGGTGCTGGGCGACCAGGTCGCGTACGGCGACATGCTGCAGCAGCAGGCCTGGCTGCGCAACGCGCAGACCGAGCTCGTGGCCGATCTGGTGGGCGAGCTCGGCGCGCAGGAATTGGGCCGCAAGGTGCTGACCTTCTTCGCGCACAAGCTGGATAGCCAGGTCGGCGCGCTCTACATGCGCGAGCGCAACGGCACGCTGCGCCGCGTCGCCAGCTACGGCTACACCGCCGAGGCCGAGGCGCGACCGCAGGTGTTCCCGCCCACCGGCAGCCTGGTCGGCCAGGCTGCGGCCGAGAAGCGCAGCATCCTGATCGAGCCGCTCAGCGCCGACTACGTCAAGGTCAATTCCGGCCTGGGCGACATGGCACCGACCGCCGTGCTGCTGCTGCCGGTGGCCAACGACGGCGTGGTCAATGGCGTGGTGGAGCTCGGCCTGATGCGGGTGCCCGACGCGCGCGGCCACGAACTGCTGCGCCTGGTGGCGGAAAACATCGGCAACTCGCTGGCGGCCGCGCGCTACCGCGAGCAACTGCAGGACGCGCTGTCCGAAACGCAGCAACTCAATGAGGAACTGCAGGTGCAGCAGGAAGAACTGCGCACCGCCAACGAGGAACTGGAAGAACAATCGCGCGCGCTGCGCGCCTCGCAGGCCACGCTGGAGAACCAGCAAGCCGAGCTGGAACAGACCAACAGCCAGCTGTCCGACCGCACCGAGGCGCTTGACCAGCGCAACGCGGCGCTGCGCCGCGTGCAGGCCGACCTGGAAGACCGCGCCGACGAGCTGCAGCGCGCCAGCCGCTACAAGTCGGAGTTCCTGGCCAACATGTCGCACGAGCTGCGCACGCCGCTCAACAGCGCGCTGATCCTGGCCAAGCTGCTGGGCGACAACCCGCAGGGCAACCTGAGCGAAGAACAGGTCAAGTTCGCCGAGTCGATCTATTCCTCCGGCAACGACCTGCTGGTGCTGATCAACGACATCCTGGACATCTCCAAGGTCGAGGCCGGCAAGCTGGAACTGGTGGTCGAGCCGGTGCCGCTGGCCCGCCTGGCCGAGAGCCTGCGCATTGCATTCGCGCCGCTGGCCGCGCAGAAGCAGCTGCGCTTCCACGTCGAGGTGCAGCCGGGCACGCCGGACAGCCTGCTCACCGATCGCCAACGCGCCGAGCAGGTGCTCAAGAACCTGCTGGCGAACGCACTCAAGTTCACCGATGCGGGCGAGGTCTCGCTGGTGGTGTCGGGCAGCGCGGACGGCGGCGCCAGCTTTGCCGTCGCCGATTCGGGCATCGGCATCCCGCCCGACCAGCAAGAGACGATTTTCGAGGCCTTCCGCCAGGCCGACGGCACCACCAGCCGACGTTACGGCGGCACCGGGCTGGGCCTGTCGATCTCGCGCGACCTGGCGCAACTGCTGGGCGGCACGATCAGCGTGTGCAGCACGCCGGGCGAAGGCAGCACCTTCACGCTGCACCTGCCGGCGCAGGTGCCGGCAACGCCGGCCAACGCGCTTGAAGCGGCGCGCCCGATCGTCACGCGGCGCTCCTCGCTGGCGCCGCCACCGGCCCCGGCTGCAGCCCCCGCGCAGCCGGCGCCCCCCACCGCATTCGACGACGACCGCGCCCTGCCGCGCGGCGTGCGCCGGGTGCTGGTGATCGAGGACGAGCCGCAGTTCGCGCACATCCTGTACGACCTGGCGCACGAGCTGGGCTACCAGTGCATCGTGGCGCAGCGCGCGACCGAAGGCTTCGACATGGCGCTGGCGCACCTGCCCGACGCCATCCTGCTGGACATGCGCCTGCCCGACGGCGCCGGCCTGGGTGTGCTGCAGCGCCTGAAGGACGATCCGCGCACACGCCACATCCCGGTGCACGTGGTGTCCGCCACCGACAACTCCGAGGCCGCGCTGCACATGGGCGCGATCGGCTTTGCGCGCAAGCCGACCACGCGCGAAGAATTGCGCGCGGTGTTCGGCAAGCTCGAAAGCAAGCTCACGCAAAAGCTCAAGACCGTGCTGGTGGTGGAAGACGACGCGCTGCAGCGCGAAAGCGTGATGCGGCTGATTGCCGACGAGGACGTCGAGATCACCGCGGTCGAATCCGGCGAGGAGGCGCTCGAACTGCTGCGCACGCGTTCCTTCGACTGCATGGTGACCGACTTGAAACTGGCCGACATGCAGGGCAGCGAGCTGCTCAAGCGCATGGCCAGCGAGGAAATCGTCTCGTTCCCACCGGTCATCGTCTACACCGGGCGCAACCTCACGCGCGACGAAGAGACCGAACTGCTGCGCTACTCGCGCTCGATCATCATCAAGGGCGCGCGCTCGCCCGAGCGCCTGCTCGACGAGGTGACGCTGTTCCTGCACAAGGTCGAGTCGAACCTGTCGAGCGAACGCCAGAGCATGCTGCGCGCGGCGCGCGGGCGCGACCGCGTGTTCGAGGGCCGCCGCATCCTGCTGGTGGACGACGACGTGCGCAACATCTTCGCGCTGACCAGTGCGCTGGAGCAGCGCGGCGCGCTGGTGGAGATCGCGCGCAACGGCATCGAGGCGCTGGCCAAGCTGGACCAGGTGCAGGACATCGACCTGGTGCTGATGGACGTGATGATGCCGGAGATGGACGGGCTGGAGGCCACGCGCCGGCTGCGCGCCGACCCGCGCTTTGAAAAACTCCCGGTGATCGCCGTCACCGCCAAGGCCATGAAGGACGACCAGGAAGACTGCCTGGCCGCCGGCGCCAGCGACTACCTGGCCAAGCCGGTGGAACTGGACCGCCTGTTCTCGCTGCTGCGGGTGTGGATGCCCCGGATGGAGCGGCTGTGAAGGCACGACGCCATGTCACGCCCGACAAGGCCCCGGCACCCGTAGCAAGCGACGGCGCGGCGCCACAGCCAGTTCAGCCGGTTCAGCCGCCGAGCGACATCGAGATCGAGCTGCGCCTGCTGATGGAGGCGATCTACCTCAAGTACAACCACGACTTTCGCGACTACACCGGCGCCTCGCAGAAACGCCGCGTGCTGTATGCGCTGTCGCAACTGAACCTGCCGAGCATCTCGGCGCTGCAGGAACGCGTGCTGCACGAGCCCGGCATGTTCGCCCGCCTGCTGCAGTACCTGACGGTGCCGGTCAGCGAGATGTTCCGCGACCCGGCCTACTTTCTCGCGCTGCGCCGCCAGGTGGTGCCGCTGCTGCACACCTACCCCTCGGTCAAGGTGTGGGTGGCCGGCTGCAGCACCGGCGAAGAGGTCTACTCGCTCGCCATCCTGCTGCACGAAGAAGGCCTGCTCAAGCGCACCCGCATCTACGCCACCGACATCAACCCCGACTCGCTGGAGAAGGCGAGCCAGGGCATCTACCCGCTGGAGGCGGTGCGCAACTACACCGCCAACTACCAGCGCGCCGGCGGCCTGCGGGCCTTTTCCGACTACTACACCGCGGCCTACGGCGCCGCCCGCTTCGACCCGCAGCTGTGCGCCGACGTCATCTTTGCCGACCACAGCCTGGCCACCGACAGCGTGTTCGCCGAGACGCAGCTCGTCTCCTGCCGCAACGTGCTGATCTATTTCAACCGGCAGTTGCAGGACCGCGCCCTCGGCCTGTTCCACGACTCGCTCTCGCACCGCGGCTTTCTCGGCCTGGGCGCCAAGGAAAGCATCGACTTCTCCAGCTATGCCGGGCGCTTCGACGTGATGGCGCGGGCCGAGCGCATCTTTCGCAAGGCGGCCTGATGCGCGAGACCCGCCGTTCCACGCAGGGCATCGAGCTGGTCGCCGTCGGCGCCTCGGCCGGCGGCATCGAGGCGCTGTACCTGCTGCTGGCCAAGCTGCCGCCCGACTGGCGCCTGCCGGTGGTGGTGGTGCTGCACCTGCCCGAAAACCACGAAAGCCACCTGGTGGAGGTGTTCCGCCATCGCGTGCCCTTTGCGGTGGAAGAGGCGCAGGACAAGGCGCCGATCGAAGCCGGCACCCTGTATTTCGCGGTGCCCGGCTACCACCTGTCGATCGAGCGCGACGCCAGTTTCTCGCTCAGCTGCGAGGCGCCGGTGCACTATTCCCGCCCGTCGATCGACCTGCTGATGTGTTCGGCCGCCGATGCCTTCGGCGAGCGCCTGGCCGGCTTCCTGCTTACCGGTGCCAACCAGGACGGCGCGCTGGGCATGCGCCGCATTCACGCGGCCGGCGGCCTCACGGCGGTGCAGGACCCGAGCGTCGCCCACGTGCCGACCATGCCGCAGGCGGCGATCGACGCCGATGCGCCCGACTACGTGCTGCCGCTGGCCGCACTGCGCGAACTCTTGTTGGAACTGGACGCCCACCATGCCCCTTGACGTCGAAAGCAAGCTGCTCCTCGTCGACGACCTGCCGGAGAACCTGCTGGCCCTGGAGGCGCTGGTGCGCGGCCACGCCCGCTCGGTGTACAAGGCCCGCTCGGCCGAGGAAGCACTCGGCCTGATGCTGGCGCACGAGGAATTCGCGCTGGCCATTCTCGACGTGCAGATGCCCGGCATGAACGGCTTCGAGCTGGCCGAGCTGATGCGCGGCACCGCGCGCACGCGCCACATCCCGATCATCTTCGTGAGCGCCGGCGGCAGCGAGCTGAACTACGCCTTCAAGGGCTACGAAAGCGGTGCCGTCGACTTCCTGCAGAAGCCGCTGGACGCGCATGTCGTGTCCAGCAAGGTCAACATCTTTGTCGACCTGTACCGCCACCGCAAGGCGCTGCGCCGCGAAGTGGAGGCGCTGGCCGCCTCGCACCGCAAGCAGGACGCGCTGGTGCTGCAACTGCAGTCGACCCAGGCCGAGCTGGAACGCGCGGTGCGCATGCGCGACGACTTCATGTCGATGGTCTCGCACGAGCTGCGCACGCCGCTCAACACGCTGTACCTGGAGACGCAGGTGCGCAAGCTGCACCTGGGCAAGGGCAACACCGCGCACTTTGCGCCCGAGCGCCTGCCCACCATGATCGAGCGCGACCAGCGCCAGATCCAGAACATGGTGCGGCTGATCGACGACATGCTCGACGTCACCCGCATGCGCAGCGGCGCGCTCTCCATCCAGCCGCGCCCGGTCGACCTCGCGGCGCTGGCGCGCGGCGTGGTCGAGAGCCTGGCGCAGCAGGCCGAGGCGGCGGGCTCGGTCATCAGCTTCGATGCGCCCTCGGACGGCGTGCACGGGCAATGGGACGATTTCCGCATCGAGCAGGTGATCACCAACCTGCTGACGAATGCGCTGCGCTACGGCGGCGGCCAGCCGGTCGAGGTGCACATCGGCGCCTCGCACGACTGGGCGCAGGTCATCGTGCGCGACCACGGCATGGGCATCGCGGCGGAAGACCAGGCGCGCATCTTCGAGCAGTTCGAGCGCACCGAGGCCAGCCGCAAGCGCGCCGCCGGGCTCGGCCTGGGGCTGTACATCACGCGCCAGATCGTGCAGGCGCACGGCGGGCGGGTGGAGCTGGAGAGCGCGGCCGGCGCGGGCGCCACCTTCCGCGTCAGCCTGCCGCTGCCGGGTGCCGCAAAGTAGACCTGTTCCTACATGAAGACGCAGCGAAGCTGCGCATACTCCGCCCTTGCCTTTCGGAGAACACCTCTTTTGAACGTCCTCATCGTCGACGACAACCAGGCCTCCGCCGACCTGCTGCAAGAGCTGCTGGAGCTGCAGGACCACACCGCGCGCTGCACCTACACCGGGCAGGGCGCGCTCGACGCGGCCGCGCAGGAGGCCTTCGACGTGGCGCTGGTCGACCTCACGCTGCCCGACTTTCCCGGCACCGTGGTGGCCCAGCGCCTGCGCGACGAGGCGGGCGACAAGCCCCGGCTGATCGTGGCGATTTCCGGCTACGCGGAAACCGAGAACGCCGGCGCCGCCGGCCTGTTCGACCACCACCTGCAAAAGCCGATCGACTTCGGCGATCTCGACCGCATCCTGGCCGCCGCCGCGGCCTGAGGCCGCCGGCAAATGGCCGGCAAATGGCCAGCAGGTGGCCGGCCTCAGGCGCCGCCGCGCACCCGCTCGAAAGTCCGCCAGAAGCTCGCGTCCTGCGCGGTCGCGAAGTTGATGCGCATCAGCGTGGTGGGTTGGCGCCGCGCGTGAAAGAGCGAACCCGGCGCCAGCAGGTAGCCCTCGTCGAGCATGCGCTGCGTCAGCGCGTCGGTGTCGGCGCCGGTGTCGACCCAGCCGAATAGGCCGGCCGGCTCCGAGGCGAAGCGGCATCCCGCCGCCAGCGCCAGCTTGACGCTGCGGCTGCGCGCGCCGTCCAGCCGCACGCGGATGCGCTCGGCGTGGCGCCGCAACTGGCCCTGGTCGATGCACCAGGCCAGCGCCCGCTCGAACAGCGCGGGCGTGGTCAGCGTGGCCAGCAGCTTGGTTTCCAGCAGGCGCGCCAGCAGCGCCGGCGATGCTGCCAGGAAGCCGATGCGCCAGTTCGGCGCCAGGATCTTGGCGAAACCGCTGACATAGATGGTGCGCTGCAGCCCATCGAGCGTGGACAGCCGCGTGGCGTGCTCCGGCGCGAGGTGGCTGTAGGTGTCGTCCTCGACGATGTGGAAGTCGTACTGGTTGGCCAGTTGCAGCACGCGGTGCGCGCTGGCGGGCGTGAGGCTGTAGCCGGTCGGGTTGTGCAGCACGCTGACGCTGACGAACAGCTTGGGCGCGTGCTCCTGGCAATAGCGCGCCATCACCTCCAGGTCGGGCCCGTCGGGCCCGCGCGGCACCGGCAGCACGCGCATGCCCAGCGCCTCCAGCCGCGCGAACTCGATCGCCCAGCCCGGTTCCTCCACCATCACCGGGTCGCCGGCGCGCAGCAGCGTCCGGCTCACGATGTCCAGCGCATGGGTGGCGCCGACGGTGGTCACGATGTCGCCCGGCGTCGCCGGAATGCCGATGCCCGAGAGCCGGTGCGCCAGGCTCTTGCGCAGCATCGCGTCGCCGGCCGGGTCGCCGTACTGCAATGAAAGCTCCTGCAGCGCGCGGGTGGCAGTGACGCGGCGCACCGCGGCCGGCATGAAGGTCGAATCCATCCAGTCGGGCGGAAACACGCCCATGCCCGGTTGCGGCTTGTCGCTGCTGCGGTGGAACATGCCGCGGATCAGCGTGCTGGCATCGGCCGGCGCCTGCGGCGCTGCCACGGCCTGCGCACTGGCCGGTGGCAACGCCCGTGCGCCGCGCGGCACCGCGGCAGCCGGCGCCACGGCCTCGGTGCGCACGTAGAAACCGCGCTGGCGCCGCGCCTCGATCAGGCCCTGCGCCAGCAGCTGGTCATAGGCCGCCACCACGGTGTAGGGGCTCACGCCCTGCTGGCGCGCGCATTCGCGCACCGACGGCAGCCGCGCGCCGGGCGCCAGCAGGCGATCGCGGATACGCTCGGCAAAGCGCGCCGCCAGCTGGTCGGTCAGGGTCTGGGCCGGGGTGCGCGTCAACCGGTGCGGCGCGCCCTGTATCGGCTCGTCGGGCAGTACAGAATCGTAGTCTTGTGCGCTCATCTGTATTGGTGGTGTAGTGGTCGACAGTTTATATTCACGACAATGAACTGGCAAGAATTCACCGCGCTGCTGGTGTTGGCCACGGCGATGAGCTTCTCGCCGGGCCCCAACACCACGCTGGCGACCACGCTCGGCGCCAATCACGGCCTGCGCCGCGCCTTCGGCTTCGTGCTCGGTGTACCGGTCGGCTGGTCGCTGCTGCTGGTGCTGTGCGCGCTGGGCGTCGGCGCACTGGTGGCGGCGGCGCCGGTGCTGCGGGTCGCGGTGAAGGCGGTGGGCATCGCCTACCTGCTGTGGCTGGCCTGGAAACTGTCGGGCAGCGACAAGCTGGGCAAGGCTTCCAGCGCGCAGGTGCACGTGGGTTTCCGTGCCGGCGTGGCGCTGCAGTTCGTCAACATCAAGGCCTGGCTGCTGGCGCTGACGCTGGTGGCGAACTGGGTCGCCGGGCAGCACGACGCGCTGCAACGCTACGCCGTCGTCGCGCTGGTGATGCTGGTCTACGCCTTCGCCAGCAACCTGGTCTACGCGGTGGTCGGCGCGCTGTTGCGCCAGTGGCTGGCGCAGGGCAACCGCCTGTTGTGGTTCAACCGCGCCATGGCGCTGGTGCTGGCCTGCACCGCCGCCTGGATGGTGCGGGTGTGAAGCGCCTCGACACATCATCGCGATGAAGCTGCAACGCGAAACCCTGGGCATGTGGCTGGGCCTGCTGGGCGTGCTGATCTTCGCCATCACCTTGCCCATGACGCGGCTGGCCACCGGCTCGCAGGCGGCACCGCAGCTCTCGCCGGCTTTCGTCACGCTCGGGCGCGCGGCGCTGGCGGGCGTGCTGTCGGTGCTGTTCCTGCTGGTCACGCGTTCGCCGCGCCCGCAAGCCGGCCAATGGAAGCCGCTCGGCCTGGCGGTGCTGGGCAATGTCATCGGCTACCCGCTGCTGCTGGCCTACGCGCTGCGCGTGGTCGATGCCAGCCACGCCGCCGTCATCACCGCGCTGCTCCCGCTGGTGACGGCCATGGTCGCCGCCTGGCTGCTGCACCAGCGCGCCGCGCTCGGCTTCTGGCTGTGCGCGGTGGCCGGCAGCGCGCTGGTGATCGCCTTTTCCCTGCTGCGCGCCGGCGGCAACGGCCACGCCCTCGGCTTCGAGTGGGCCGACCTGCTGCTGGTGGTCGCGGTGTTCGCCGCCTCGGTCGGCTACATCGGCGGCGCGCAGGTCACGCCGGCGCTGGGCGCCGAGCGGGTGATCTGCTGGGTCTGCGTGCTGTCGCTGCCGCTCACGCTGCCCGGCACGCTGTGGCTGTGGCCGCAAACACCGGTTGCGCCATCGGCCTGGGCCGGCTTTCTCTATGTCGGCGTGTTCTCGATGTGGGCCGGCTTCTTCGCCTGGTACCGCGGGCTGGCCATCGGCGGCGCGCTGCGCGTGAGCCAGACCCAGCTGCTGCAACCCTTTTTCTCGATTCTCGCGGCCGTGCCCCTGCTGGGCGAGCCGCTCGACGTGGTGACGCTGGGCTTTGCCGCCGCCGTCGTCGCCACCGTGGTGGCCGGCAAGCAGCTGGCCCAGCCCCGCAGCCGCACCCTGCCCGCGCCCCTCAACCTCCGTGCTCCCAAGGAACCCTCATGAACTGGAAACTGGCTGCCCGCGCCGAGAAGATGAACCCCTCGGCACTGCGCGAAATCCTCAAGGTCACCGACCGCCCCGGCATCATCAGCCTGGCCGGCGGCTTGCCCTCGCCCAAGACCTTCCCCATCAGCGCCTTTGCCCAGGCCTGCGCCGACGTGCTGGAACACCACGGCGCGGCCGCGCTGCAATACGCGGCCAGCGAAGGCTACGGCCCGCTGCGCGAAGCGGTGGCCGCCATGCTGCCGTGGGACGTGGACCCGGCGCAGGTGCTGATCACCACCGGTTCGCAGCAGGGCCTGGACCTGGTCGCCAAGGTGCTGCTCGATCCCGGCAGCAACGTGCTGGTGGAAACGCCGACCTACCTGGGCGCGCTGCAGGCCTTCGCGCCGATGGAGCCGACGCCGGTGAGCGTGGCCAGCGACGACGAGGGCGTGGTGGTCGACGACCTGCTGGCCAAGGGCGCCGATGCGCGCTTCATCTACCTGCTGCCCAACTTCCAGAACCCGACCGGCCGCACCATGACCGAGGCGCGCCGCGCCGCCGTGTCGGCCGCGGCCGCGCAGGTCGGCCTGCCGATCGTCGAGGACAACCCCTACGGCGAACTGTGGTTCGACCACCCGCCTGCCCTGCCGCTGACGGCGCGCAACCCGGACGGCTGCATCTACCTGGGCTCCTTCTCCAAGGTGCTGGCGCCGGGCCTTCGCCTCGGCTTCCTGGTGGCGCCCAAGGCGATCTACCCCAAGCTGCTGCAGGCCAAGCAGGCGGTCGACCTGCACACGCCCATCTTCACGCAGCGCATGGTGCACGCGGTGATGCAGGACGGCTTCCTGGACCGTCACGTGCCGACCATTCGCGCGCTCTACAAGGGCCAGCGCGATGCGATGGTGAACGCCCTGCGGCGCGAGATGGCCGGGCTGGACGTGGAATTCAACGTGCCGGCCGGCGGCATGTTCCTGTGGGTGCGCATGCCGGCCGGCATCGACACCGTGGCGCTGCTGCCCAAGGCGGTCGAGCGCGGCCTGGCCTTCGTGCCGGGCGCGCCCTTCTACGCCGGCGCCAGCGATGCGCGCACCATGCGCCTGTCCTTCGTCACCGCCAGCGTGGAACAGATCGACACCGCCATCGCCGCGCTGGCCGAGGTGGTGCGCGAACAACTGGCGCAGGACATGGCCGCACGCACCGAACGGCAATTGGCCGGCGCGGCCGCCTGAGCGGCGCCGCCGGACGGACAATTCGCACCCCATGAAAACTCGCCCCTTCAAGCAAGTCGACGTCTTCACCGGCGAGCGCTACCGCGGCAACCCGCTGGCGGTGGTGCTCGACGGCAGCGACTTGAGCAACGAAGCGATGCAGCACTTCGCGCGCTGGACCAACCTGTCGGAAACCGTGTTCCTGCTGCCGCCGACCTTGCCCGGCGCCGACTACCGCGTGCGCATCTTCACGCCGGGCGCCGAGCTGGCCTTTGCCGGCCACCCGACCCTGGGTGCCTGCCACGCCTGGCTGGCCGCCGGCGGCCAGCCGCGCCACAGCGGCGCGGTGGTGCAGCAGTGCGAGGCCGGACTGGTCAACATCCGCCCGGGCGAGGCGAAGGATGCGCTGGCCTTCGAGGCCCCGCCCTTGAAGCGCCGCGCGCCCAGCCCCAGCCTGCTGGCCCGCGTGGCGGCGGCGCTGGGCCTCAAGGCGAGCCAGATCGTGGCCGCCCAATGCCTGGACAACGGCACGCCGTGGCTGGGCATCCTGGTGAACGACGTGGCCACCGTGATGTCGCTGCGCCCGGACCACCGCGCGCTGAAGGAAATCGGCCAGAAGATCGGCGTCGCCGCATTGATCGAGCAGGCCGAAGAGACGGCGGCGCCGGCCCTGATCGGCCGCTCGAATCGCGAAGCGCGCGCCTTCGTGCGCAGCGCGCCGGCCGTGCCGGAAGCCCAGCTGGAAGTGCGCGCCTTCGCCGCTGCCGTCGGCATCGAGGAAGACCCGGTGACGGGCAGCCTCAACGCCTCGCTCGCGCAATGGCTGATGGCCGAGGGCCACCTGCCCGAACGCTACATCGCCGCGCAAGGCGACGGCCTGGACCGCGCCGGCCGCGTGCACGTCGAGCGCGACGCGCAGGGCCGCATCTGGATCGGCGGCCAGTCGGTCACCTGCATCGACGGCAGCGTCACGCTGTAGGGCACGCCCCGCCGATGCCAGAGCGCGCTGCAGTCGACCATCTCGTCATCGCGGCGCGTTCGCTCGACGAGGGCGTGCAGTGGTGCGAGGCCACCCTCGGCATCGTGCCCGGCCCCGGTGGCGCGCACCCGCTGATGGGCACGCACAACCGCCTGTTCAGCCTGGCCACGCCGCCGTTTCCGTGCGCCTACGCCGAGATCATCGCCATCGACCCGGCGGCGGTTCCCATGCGCACAGCGCTGATGAAGCGCTGGTTCGACCTGGATTCAGCGGCGCTGCGCGACAGCCTGGCCCGGCACGGGCCGCAGCTCATTCATTGGGTCGCTCGCGTGCCCGATCTGGCCGATGCGCTGCGCCAGTGGCAAACCCTGGGCGTCGAGCGCGGCCCGGCCATGGCCGCATCACGACCCACGCCACGCGGCCTGCTCGAATGGCAGATCGCCGTGCGCGACGACGGCCAGCGCCTGTTCGACGGCGGCCTGCCCACGCTGATCCAATGGGGCAGCGTGCACCCGGCCGACGCCATGCCGGCCAGCGGCGTCACCCTGCACGGCCTGCAGCTGCAACACCCCGAGGCGCCACGCCTGCAAGCCGCGTGCGACGCGCTCGACTTGCAGCACGTGTCAATTCAAACAGGCCCGGCGCAGCTTGCGGCGATGCTGGATACACCCCGCGGCCCGGTTCGCCTCTGCGCCATCCCAACCTGACTTCACCCCATGCACACCCTTGCCGAGATCGAAGCCGCCGCCGCCACCGTCTACCGTTCCTTCCAGGCCACGCCGCAATACCGCTGGGGCCTGCTGAGCGAACGTCTGGGCACCGATTGCTGGTTGAAGCACGAGAACCACACGCCCGTAGGCGCGTTCAAGATCCGCGGCGGGCTGACCTATTTCGAAGCCCTGCGCCAACGCGGCGCCATGCCGCGCGAGGTGATGAGCGCCACGCGCGGCAACCACGGCCAGAGCATCGGCTGGGCTGCGCGTGCGCACGGCGTGCCTTGCACCATCGTCGTGCCCAGGGGCAACTCGGTGGAGAAGAACGCCGCCATGCGCGCCCTCGGCGTGCAACTGCTGGAGCACGGCGACGACTTCCAGGCAGCGCGTGAATTCGCCATCGCGCTTGCCGCCGAGCGCGGCGCCCATATGGTGCCCAGCTTTCACACCGATCTGCTCAGCGGCGTGTCGACCTACTGGTGGGAATTCATGCGCGCCGTGCCGCAGCTGGACGTGGTGTACGTGCCCATCGGCCAGGGTTCTGGCGCGTGCGCGGCCATCACCGCCAAGCTGGCGCTGGGCCACCCGGCGCGCATCGTCGGCGTGGTCAGCGCCCACGCCACCACCTATGCCGATTCGCTGGCCGCCGGCCGCGTGATCGAAGCACCGGTCAGCACCGTGCTGGCCGACGGCATGGCCTGCCGCATTGCCGATGCGCAGGCGCTGGCGCTGATGGCGCCGCACCTCGACCACCTGGTGCAGGTGAGCGATGCCGAAGTGGCGCAGGCCATGCGCTGGATCTTTGCCGACACGCACAACGTGGCGGAAGGCGCCGGCGCCGCGGCATTGGCCGCCGCCATGCAGGAGCGCGATCACCTGCGCGGCCAGGTGGTCGGCGCGGCACTGAGTGGCGGCAACGTCGACAGCGACGTGATGGCCAAGGTGCTGGCCGGCTGAGGCGCCGCGGCGTCGTCACGCCCGCGACCGCCTCGCGACGTCTTTGTCGCCAGAATGCCGGCCATGGGAACCCTCTATCTCGTGCGCCACGGCCAAGCCTCGTTTGGCGCCGACGACTACGACCAGCTCAGCGCACTCGGCCAGCGCCAGAGCGTGCGGCTGGGCGAATACTGGCGCGAGCGCGGCATGCAGTTCGACGCCGTCATCACCGGCACGCTCAAGCGCCACCGCCAGACCTGGGAAGGGATTGCGCAGGGGCTGGGCCTGACGCGCGATGACGTGCTGCCCTGGCCGGGCCTGAACGAATACGACAGCGAGGCGGTGATCGCCGCCATCCACCCCGAGAAGCTGACCCGGCCCGACACGCCCGAGCTGTACCGCCACCATTTCCGCCTGCTGCGCGACGGCCTGGGCGCCTGGATGCAGGGGCGCAGCGCACCGGCGGGCATGCCCAGCTATGTCGACTTCCTGGCCGGCGTGACCAGCGCGCTCGACCATGTGCGCGACCGGCACCACGGCGCCAAGGTGCTGGTGGTCTCCAGCGGCGGGCCGATCAGCACCGCCGTCGGCCACGTGCTGGGCACCAGCGCCGAGACCACCATCGAGCTGAACCTGCGCATCCGCAACACCGCGGTCACCGAGTTCGCCTTCACGCCCAAGCGCCACATGCTGGTGACCTACAACACCCTGCCGCACCTGGACGGCCCGGCCTACACCGACTGGGTCACCTACGCCTGAGTCGGGGTTGCGGCTGACGCCGCCGGGTTCGCTGCGCCACCGGCGCAATCTTGCCGAAACGGGATAACGGCCCGCCGGCGCGCCTCCTAGGATTTCGCACTGCGGCAACGTTCCGCAGTGAGGAGTCCCCGCATGCGTCTTTCACCCCTTTCCCGCCCGGCACCCGCGCGCCGCCTGGCCGCCTGTTGCCTGGCCGGCGCGCTGGCCGCCCTGGCGGGCATCGCCCATGCCGAGCTGCCGGTGGAGCAGCTGACCATGGAGAAGCTGCAGCCGCCCGATGCCTACCGCATCTACCTGAGCGACCCGGCGCTGGCCCACATCGTCGACGGCCGCACCCACGTCGTCGACGGCGCCAGCATGCGCTACCTCGGCCTGCTGGGCACCGGCTTTGCGGGCCAGACGGCGGTGTCGCGCGACCAGCGCACCCTCTACGTGGCCACCAGCTACCTCAGCCGGCTGCAGCGCGGCACGCGCACCGACGTGGTCGAGGTCTACAGCGCCGAAGACCTGTCCCTCCAGTACGAAATCGAGATCCCGCCCAAGCACGTGCAGGGCCTGCCCATGCGCGCGGTGATGGCCACCACGCCGGACAACCGCTTCCTGCTGGTGCAGAACGCCACGCCGGCGACCTCGGTGACGGTGGTCGACCTGCAGGCCAAAAAAGTCAGCGCCGAGATTCCCACGCCGGGCTGCTACGGCGTGATCCCCTGGCCGGCCAGGCCGCAGCGCTTCTCGTCCATCTGCGGCGACGGCACGCTGGCCAGCTACGACATCGACGCGCAGGGCGCGGCGGCCGGCAACCGCGTGAGCGCGCCCATCTTCGATCCCGACAAGGACCCGGTGTTCATGCACTACGAGATGGTGGGCAACACGCTGCAGCTCGTCTCCTACCTGGGCGCGCTGTATTCGGTCGACCTGTCGGGCGATGAACCGGTGGCGGCCAAGCCCCGCCCGATGGTCGACGCCGCATCGGCCAGGCAGGGCTGGCGCCCGGGCGGCTACCAGCTGTTCGCGATCGAGCCGCGCAGCGGGCGCCTGTTCGTCGCCATGCACGACAAGGGCGCCGAAGGCAGCCACAAGAGCCCGGCCAAGGAAATCTGGGTGATCGACCTGAAGACGATGAAGCGCATCGCGCGCCTGCCCGGCGAAACCGCGGTCGCCATGGCCGTGGCGCGCACCGACAAGCCGCGCCTGTTCGTGCTGAGCGGCGCCGACAACCGCGTCCTCTCCTACGACATCGCAGGCGCCAGGCTGCCGGCCAAGCCCGCGCTGCGCTCCGAGCCCTTCGGCGACATGCCGATCTACCTGGGGCTGGGGCAATGAACGGCGCCACCTTGATCGCGCTGCCGCTGCTCGATCCCAGCATCGTGCATGCCGCCGCCGCCGGGCTGGCACTGGTCATGCTCACGGCCGCGCTGGACAAGCTGCGCGAGCCGGAGATCTTCCGCGATGCGGTCGAGAACTACGCGCTGCTGCCGGCGCCGCTGGTGCCGCTGGTGGCACGCGGCCTGCCGCTGCTCGAAGGCGCCGCCGGCGCGCTGCTGCTGCCCGGCGCCACCCGCGTGCTGGGCGCGCTGCTCGCGCTGGCCTTGCTGGCGCTGGTCACCGGCGCGGTGGCCATCAACCTGCGGCGCGGGCGCGCGCGCATCGACTGCGGCTGCGGCGGCGACCAGCACATGCCCCTGTCGCCGGCGCTCCTGCTGCGCAACGCGGTGCTGATGGGCGTGGCGCTGCTGGCCGCCGCGCCGGCCACCGCGCGCGACATGGTCTGGCTGGACGGTATCGCCATCGCCTTCGCCGCCCTTTTCCTGTTCGGCCTGTTCGCGCTCACCAATGCGCTGCTGCGCCACCACTCCCGCCTGATCGACCTGAGGAACTCACGATGAACGAAGCCCTGATCGCCTCCAACATGCTGCTCTGGCTGGCCGTGCTGGCCCTGCTGGTGGCGGTGTTCGCCCTGGCCCGCCAGATTGGCATCCTGTACGAGCGCATCGCCCCCATGGGCGCCCTGATGATGGACAGCGGCCCCAAGGTCGGCGAGGCGGCCCCCGCCTTCGAGCTGGCCGGCATGGACGGCGCACCCGTGGCCATCGGCGCGCCGGCGGCGGCCAGCACGCTGCTGTTCTTCCTCTCGCCCACCTGCCCGGTGTGCAAGAAGCTCTTGCCCATCATCAAGTCGGTGCGCAAGGCCGAGGGCGAGCGCCTGCGCGTGGTGCTGGCCTCCGACGGCGAAGCCGCCGACCACCGCGCCTTCCGCCAGCGCGCCGAGCTGGGCGACTTCCCCTACGTGCTGTCGGCCGAGCTGGGCATGCGCTACCAGGTCAGCAAGCTGCCCTACGCGGTGCTGATCGACCCGCAGGGCCGCATCCGCGCCAAGGGCCTGATCAACTCGCGCGAACAGTTCGAAAGCCTGTTCGCCGCGCAGGAACTGGGCGTGGCCTCGGTGCAGGACTACCTGGCGGCGCCGCAGTTGTCGAAGGAGGCCGCATGACCCGCCTGTTCGACTTTCTCGATTCGCTGACCGAGCGGCGCGCGCGCCAGATCGCCAGCAGCACCTCGCGCCGCAGCGCGTTGGCGCGCGCCGGCAAGTTCATGGTGGCCAGCGCCTTCGTGCTGCCGGTGCTGCCCTTCGACCGGACCTCGCAGGCGCATGCCGCCGGCGCGCACGGTGGCGGCGGTGGTGGCGGTGGTGCAGCAGGCGGCGGCAAGAACAAGAAGCCGGCCGGCGTGACCGATTGCGACTACTGGCGCTACTGCTCGGTCGACGGCTTCCTGTGCTCGTGCTGCGGCGGCAGCGCCACCAGTTGCCCGCCGGGCACCAGCATGTCGAAGGTGACCTGGGTCGGCACCTGCCACAACCCGGCCGACGGCAACGACTACCTGGTGAGCTACAACGACTGCTGCGGCCGCACCAGCTGCGGACGGTGCTTCTGCAACACCAACGTCGGCGACCGCCCCGGCTACCGCATGGGCGTGCACAACGACGTCAACTGGTGCATGGCCAACGACAGCACGGTCTACCACTGCACGGTGTCGGTGATCGTCGGCGTGGCGGAGAAGAGCTGATGACGCACCGCTCGACGCAACGCTGCGGCCTGGGCCGGCAGCTGCTGGCGCTGGCACTCGGCCTGGCCGGCACGGCGCTGAGCCAGGGCGCCGCGGCCCAAGGCAGCGTGGCGGCCGGCCAGGCCAGCTACGACAAGACCTGCGTGGCCTGCCACCAGCCCGGCGGCAAGGGCATGGCCGGCCTGGCGCCCGCCCTGGCGGGCACGCTGGCGCCCTTGATGGGCCAGGAAGACGGCCGGCGCTACGTCGCCGGCGTGCTGGTGCATGGCCTGTCGGGGCGCATCGTCTCGCAGGGCATGACCTTCGTCGGCGCCATGCCGCCGCAGGCCGCCCTGTCCGACGCCGAGCTGGCCGAGGTCGCGAACTACCTGGCGCGTTCGCTGAACGGTGCCAAGGACGATGTGTTCAAGGCCGAGGATTTCGCCCGCGAACGCGGCGCCAAGACCAGCCACAAGGACCTGCGCGAACTGCGCCAACGGTTGCTCCCATGACGCGCGCCGGCGCCGTGCTGCTGGCCGCGCTGCTCGGAACCGCCGGCCCGTGCGGCGCCGCCGAAGCCGACAAGGCCAGCGAGGCCGGCGTGGCCCGGCTGGCGCGCCTGCACTACATCCAGTACTGCACCGGCTGCCACCTGATGGATGGCAGTGGCGCGCCGCCGCGCGGCATCCCCTCGATGCGCGGCACGCTGGGCCATTTCCTGCAGGTGCCGGGCGGGCGCGAGTTCATCGCGCAGGTGCCGGGCGTGATGAACTCCCCGCTCAATGACCGGCAGGTGGCCGACCTGATGAACTGGCTGCTGCCGACCATGGCCGACGCGCACACGCCGGCCGCAGCCCGAAGCCCGAGCCCGCCCTACTCGGCCGATGAGATCGCGCGCCTGCGCAAGAGCCGCCCGGCCGACGTGCTGGGCACCCGGGCCAGGCTGGTCGAACGCATGCCGCAGGCCGACACCGGTGCCGGCAAGGCGCCGCCCTGAGCGACTCTCCTTCCCTTCCTCCCGCACGGACGCATTTCATGAACAGCATTTCCTCGCCCCAGGTGCCCGAGCGCCGCCAATTCGTTCTGCAGGGCACGGCGGCCATGCTGGCCGGCGGCGCACTTGTCGCCCAAGCCCAAGCCCAGGCCCAACCCAGCGGCAGCGCACCGGCCATGCCCCCAGGCGCGCCCGGCCGGCCGGCTGGCGGCAGCGACATCGTGCGGCTGGACGCGGTGGCGCTGTCGGCCGCCATCGCGGCGCGCAGCGTCTCCTGCCGCGAGGTGATGCAGGCCTATCTGGCGCAGATCGAGCGGCTCAACCCGAAGGTCAACGCCATCGTCGCGCTGCAGCCGCCCGAGGGTTTGCTTGCGCAGGCCGACGAACGCGACGCCCAGCTGGCGCGCGGCGAACGCATGGGCTGGATGCACGGCTTTCCGCAGGCGCCGAAGGACTTGGCCAACACGGTCGGCATTCCCAGCACACAGGGCTCGCCCATCCTGAAGGGCTACCTGCCCAAGGCCGACGCCATCGTCGTGGAGCGGGCGCGCAAGTCGGGCGCGATCCTGATCGGCAAGACCAACACGCCGGAGTTCGGCCTCGGCTCGCACACCTACAACGCGGTCTACGGCACCACCGGCAACGCCTTCGACCCGAGCAAGTCGGCCGGCGGCAGCAGCGGCGGCGCGGCGGTGTCGGTGGCGCTGGACATGCTGCCGGTGGCCGACGGCAGCGACATGATGGGCTCGCTGCGCAACCCGGCCGGCTGGAACAACGTGTTTGGCTTCCGCCCCTCCATGGGCCGCGTGCCTTTCGGGCCGACCGCCGAAATCTTCTACCAGCAGCTCGGCTACGAAGGCCCGATGGCGCGCAACGCCACCGACCTGGCGATGCTGCTCTCGGTGCAAGCCGGTTTTGACGCCCGCACGCCGCTGTCGCTGGGGCAGGACGCGGCCCAGTTCACGCGCCCGCTGAAGGCCGACATGAAAGGCAAGCGCATCGGCTGGCTGGGCGACCTGAACGGCTACCTGCCGACCGAACCCGGCGTGATGGCGCTGTGCACCCAGGCGCTGGAGCACTTCAAGACACTCGGCTGCACGGTGGAGGCGGTGCAACCGGACTTCGCGCCCGAGCGCCTGTGGCAAACCTGGCTCACGCTGCGCGGCTTCCTGGTGGCCGGCATCGCCGGTGGGCTGTACGCCAGCGAGAGCACGCGCGCGCAGCTCAAGCCCGAGGCGGTCTGGGAGATCGAGCACGGCCTGAAGCTCAGCGCGGCCGATGTCTGGCGCGCCAGCGTGGACCGCTCGGCCTGGTACCAGGCGCTCAACACCTTGTTCCAGACCTTCGACTTCCTGGTGCTGCCGAGCGCCCAGGTCTTTCCCTTCGACGCGAAAGAGCATTGGCCGCGCAGCATTGCCGGGCGCAGCATGGACACCTACCACCGCTGGATGGAAGTGGTGATCGGCGGCACCCTGGCCGGCGTGCCGGTGGCGGGCGTGCCGGCCGGCTTCAATGCGGCCGGGCTGCCGATGGGGCTGCAGATCCTGGGGCCAGCGCAGCAGGACCTGGCGGTGCTGCAGATGGCCTATGCGTGGGAGCAGGCGACCGGCTTTACGCAGCGCCGCTCGCCGCTGCTGGCCTGAGGGGCCTGAGAAGGACGTCTTTCAAGGTCTTTTGCCGCCTTGTCTTTGCGACTCTGCGAGGCGCTCGTGGTGTTGGGAACAATGCGTGCGCTGTCGGCCGGGATGTCGCCCCGGCGGGCGAGTCAGGCGGGCATCGCAGAAGGGGGTGGAAGCCGAACACCGCTCGCCTGCGGCATTGCGACGGCTCGTCCTTTGGCCATTACCTCTCCAACCAACGCTGTATGGCTCCCTCTCCCTCTGGGAGAGGGTTGGGGTGAGGGCAGCACGACACGAGCCTCACACGATGCGCGGAGCGTGCAGCGGTATGGCATAGCGCGCGTTCGGCCGGCCCGTCGTGCCTGCGGCGCCACGTTCGCGCGTCAGGCGCAGCGTCTCGGAAGGCAGCTCCATGAACTGCCTCTTGTAGTCAGCCGAAAAATGCCCGAAGTGCCAGAAGCCCCAGCGCGCGGCCACGTCGTACACGCTCACCTCGGGGTCGACGGTGCGCGCCAGTTCGCGCCGCACTGCGTTCAGACGCATCGCCTTGATGTAGCGCACCGGGCTCACGCCCAGTACTTCCTGGAAGCAATAGCCCAGCTTGCGCGGGCTGGCCCCGACCTGGCTGCACACCTCGAACAGCGAGGGCGGCGCGTCGGGCTGTGCCAGCAGCATCTCGCAGGCGCGGTCAACCAGGCGCTTGCGCCGGTCGGGCGGCAGCACCTGCGGGTCGCCGCAGGCGGTCATCACGGTCAGCAGGCCGCTCATCAAGGCCTCGCTGGCGGTCTTCTGGAAGGCCGCGTCGTGCAGCCGCTCGGGCTGCTCGGTGGCCAGGCGCAGGGTCGCCAGCAGCAGGTCGCGCCAGGGGGCCAGCGCCGCTTCCGGCGGCGTCATCGAGACCAGCATGCCCTCGCCCTCGATCAGTTGCGGCTCGTTCATGCGGCTGGCCGCCTCGCGCAGCGCCTGGCCGTCGATCACCAGGCCGATCAGCGTGCAGTCGGTCGGCGTGCAGATGTCGACCGCGGTGGCGTCGCAGGCCAGCAGCGAGCCGACGCCCGAATGCGCGCCGTTGACCGACATGCTGCCCGCGCCGTGCAGCAGCAGGCCGGCGGCGAAGCCGCCCGCCTGCAGGTGACCGCGCTGGCGCAGGCGGCGCGTGGTGCCTTCCATGAAGAGTTGCACGCCGGGCCAGCGCACGTCGGTGAACTGGCCGCGAAAGCGTCCGCAGTCGAGCTGGTCGTAGCACAGCGCCCAGTCCTGCAACTGCGCGGTGTGCTGCTCGATGTCGTGTGCGCCGCTGCGGCGCACGAAGGCCGAAACGCGGTCCACCGCGGGCGCTTGCGGCCCGGCGGTGTGGATGGGATGCGCCGTTGCGAAATGCATGGTGCTGCTGTCTCCTCCCTGAATGCCGCGGGCGCCTTGCCGGCGCCGCGTGGGTCACACCTCTCGGGCTCTCAGCCTTTCAGCCTCTCAGCCCTTCTTCATGCTGATGACCTGCGGATGGGTCACGGCCTTGAGGCCTTCGACGCCAAACTCTACGCCCCAACCGGAGGATTTGGTACCCCCGAAAGGCACCATCGGATGCACCATGCCGTGCTGGTTGATCCACACCGTGCCCGCTTCCAGCCGCTGCGCGACGCGGCGCGCGGCTTCGGGGTCGCTCGACCAGACCGAGGCGCCCAGCCCGACGTCGAGCCGGTTGGCACTGGCGATGGCCGCTTCGACGTCGGTGTAGCGAATGATCGGCAGCACCGGGCCGAACTGTTCTTCATCGACCAGCCGCGCGCCGTCGGCCAGGCCGGTGACCAGCGTGATGGGGTAGAAGTTGCCCGGCCCGGCGGGCACCTCGCCGCCGCAGACGATGGTGGCGCCCTGCGCCTTGGCCGATTCCACCAGCGACACCACCTTGTCGTATTGCATGCGGTTCTGGATCGGGCCGAGCGCCATGCCCGGCTGCATGCCGTCGCCCATCGGCATGGCAGCGGCCAGCGCCTTCAGCTCGGCCACCACCGCGTCGTGCAGGCTGTCGTGCACGTACAGGCGCTTGGCGCAGGCGCAGGTCTGGCCCTGGTTGATGAAGGCGCCCCAGAACAGGCCCATGGCGATCGCCTTCGGGTCGGCGTCGGGCAGCACGATGGCCGCGTCGTTGCCGCCCAGCTCCATCGTGGTGGGGATCACCTTGCCGGCCGCGGTGGCGGCAATGCGCGCGCCGGTGGCGGTGGAACCAGTGAACATGATCTTGGCGATGCCCGGCTGCTCGACCAGCGCGGCCCCCACCGCGCCGGGCCCGCTGACGGTGTTGAGCACGCCCGGCGGCAGCACCTCGCACAGCAGGCGCACCATCTCCAGCGTGCCGATGCTGGTGTATTCGGAGGGCTTGAGCACCACCGTGTTGCCCATGCGCAGCGAGGGCATGATCTGCCAGATGGCGATCATCAGCGGCCAGTTCCACGGCGCGATGGCGGCCACCACGCCGTAGGGCTTGCGGTGGATCTCGTCGCGCCGCGTGTCGTCCTCGAAGGCCACTTCGACCGGCAGTTCCAGGCTGGCCGGCACCTGCGTCCACATCTCGCAGCCCCACAGCTCGAAACGCGCGCCGGGCACCTGGTCGGGCCCGATGCCGCCCAGCGGCTTGCCCTGCTCGCGCGTGACCCATTCGGCCAGGTACTCGGCGTTGCCGCGCAGCGCCTCGGCCGCCTTCATCAACAACGCCTTGCGCTCGGCGTCCGGGCGCGCGGCCCAGGCCGGCTGGGCGGCGCGGGCGGCGGCCACCGCCTGCGCCACCTGTTCGGGCGTGGAGTGCGGCACGCGGCCGATGGCTTCGCCGGTGGCGGGATTGAAGGATTCGAAGCTCTGCGTGGAAGCGACGGCGCGGCCGTCGACGGTGTTGCTGAAGGTCTTCATGGGAAACGCGTCTCCTGTTGCACTGGCCGAGGGCCGGCCGGCGTTGCAGCCCCAGTGTTCCCGGCCCGGGCGCTGCCGGCATCGCGACTTTTCGCAGCGGGAAAACCCCAGCGCCACCGGCTGCCGCACGCCCGGGGCCATGGCATCATGCGTGCAGCGCCCGGCGGCGCGGCCCCTGCTGCAACGCCGCATCGCCCCCTCCCCTGATCTGCCGGCCATGGACCACGCGCTCCTGATCACCCAACGCACGCTGCGCCACCAGCTCTTCGAAGGGCCACGCGCCCTGCGCTGGCGCCCTGCGCGCGAGCTGGCGGCGCAGTTGCTGCTCTATCTGGACGACCCGCAGGCCTGCTGGCGCATCACCACCGAATGGCTGCGCGACACGCTGGACGCCGACCGCGTCGACGGCGGCTACGGCGGTTTTCTCGACGCCGCCGGCCAGCCCAGCGACTACGTGGTGCTGGCCGAGGCCCAGCGCAACGACCTCCCGCTGCCGCCCGTGCTCGGCCTGCGCTTTCGCGCGGTCGACCCCAGCCTGCGCGCGGTCTGGGCGGGCCGCGAGCTGGCCGCAATCGAGGACGTGGCGCAGGCGCGCAGCTTCACCCGCGGCATGCGCGGCACGCTGCTGGCGCTGGGCACCTCGGCCAAGCTCGCCCTGCCGCTGCGCGACGGCGCGCAGCCGCTTGGCCTGGTGTGCGCCGACTGGCATCGCGCCACGCCGCGCTGGCATGCCGGGCAATGCAACCAGCTGGGCGAACTGGCACGCGATGCGCTGGGCCCGCTGCTGGGGGCCTCCGCCCGGTTGGCGGCGGCGCAGCACGAGTCGCCGCAGCCGGCCTTGCCGCTCCTGGCGGCCGACTCGAACGATGCGCACGCTGCCAGCCCGCCGGAAGAAGTGCGCCCGCCCGCCTGGTGCGACCTGACGCCCGCCGAATTGCGCGTGGCGCGCCTGGTCGCCACCGGCCTGAGCTACAAGGAAGTGGCGCAGCGGCTGGACCGCTCGCTGTCCACTGTCGACCACCAGCTGCGCGCCCTGCGCGACAAGCTGGGCGTGCGCTCCACCGCGCGGCTGGTGCACCTGCTCAACGCGCAGTTGCAGGACGCACGGCGCTAAGCAGCCCGTCGTCAGCCCGGCGTGGCGCCACGCAACCACGCCAGGTAATCGCTCGAGCCGGCCGTCACCGGCACCTGCAGGATCTCCGGCGTGTCGTAGCTGTGGCGCTCGCGGATGAAGGACTCCAGCGCGGCGAAGCGGCCGCTCTGCGTCTTGGCCAGCAGCAGCCATTCGGGGCTGCGCTGCAAGGCGCCATCCCATTTGTAGAAGCTGCGCACGTGCTGCACCTGCACGCAGGCCGCGAGGCCCGCTTCGACCATGGCCTCGGCCAGCTGCTCGGCTTCGTCCTCGGTGCCGGCGGTGGTCAGCACGATGCAAGGGGTGTCGTTCATGGCGGATCTCCTGTGAATGCCATCCAGCGGACGCGGCCCGTTCAAGCCTGCCACACGCCGTAGCCGGCGCGACGCAGGGCGATGCCCAATTCGACCTCGCGATCGCGCGCCTCGGCGTAGGACATCGGGTTGAACTTCTCGTACAGCGCCGGCAGCAGGCGCAGCCCGTAGGCCGTGACGAAGGCATTGGCCTGGATGCCGGCCTTGTGCTTGTCGAAGCGCAGGTCGGGGTCAAGCCCGGTCATGCCGACATAGACGAAAGGCTTGCCGAGTTGCCAGTCGGGGTTGGCGCGGCGAAAGCGCGGGTGGTTCCACACGCGGTCGTCGAGCTCGACCACGTAGACGTGGTGGTGGCCCTTGCGGCTGGCCATGGGTGCTTGCGCGGCAACGCCGGCAGGTGAATCAGGCGCCGGGCAGCGGCACCACGGCCATGGTGGCGTTGAATTTCGCGATCAGCACGCGCTGCTCGGCACGTTCGCCGAACACCTGCGCTTCCACCACGTGCAGGGCGCGGCCGGCCTTGAGCACGTCGGCGCGGCACCACAGGCGCTGGCCCAGCCCGGGGCGCAGCAGGTTGATCTTGAATTCGGCCGTGACCACCATCTCGCCGGGGCCGCAATGCGTTTGCGCGGCGGCGCCCGCAGTGTGGTCGGCCAGCGTGCTGATGACGCCGGCGTGCGCCACGCCGCTGTGCTGCAGGTGGCGCGGCGCCAGCACCAGCGTGGTTTCGCACCAGCCGGGGCCCGCGCCCTCGAAGACGATGCCCAGGTCCTGCACGAAAGGCGCCAGCGTGAAGATGTGCGCGATGCGCTCGCGCAGCGCTGCGGCCGACTCTGCCATGGCTCAGCTTTTCTTCTTGATGAAGCCCCAGATGAACAGCAGCACGATGGCGCCGACCACGGACGCGATGAAGCCGGCCCCCTGGCCCGCCATGTACCAGCCCATGGCCTGGCCGACGTAGGTCGCCAGCAGCGCGCCAACGACGCCGATGACGGTGGTGACGATGAAGCCGGCCGAGTCGTCGCCGGGCTTGATGGCGCGCGCCACGAGGCCGGCCACGAATCCGATCAGGATGGTCCAGACAATGCTCATGCGATCCTCTCCAGTTGGGGGTGGAAGTCGGCGATCCCACGGATCCACCGGCTGAGCATGATAGACCGGGCCCGGGCCTGCGCGCCTGTCGGACGGGACGCCGAACCCACTGCGCGCGCCGTTCAGCGGCCCCAGCGCAGCACCAGCGGATCGAGCCGGCGCGCGGTGGCCAGCAAGCCGGCGCGCACTTCCGGATGCATGGCTGGCCAGGGCGCGCGCGGCAGCTCGCAACCGATCACGCCACCCGCTTTCATGAGCGCCTTGGCGGCCAGGAAGCCCGACTGCCGGTTCTCGTGGTTGATCAAGGGCAGCCAGCGCTGGTAGTGCGCAAAGGCGGCTTCGTGGTCGCCGGCGCGGAAATGCTCCAGCACCGGTCGGATGCCGTCGGGATAGCCGCCGCCGGTCATCGACCCGGTCGCGCCGGCCTCCAGATCGGGCATCAGCGTGATGGCTTCCTCGCCGTCCCACGGGCCTTCGATGGCGTCACCGCCCAGGCGGATGAGTTCGCGCAGCTTGCTGGCGGCGCCGGCGGTCTCGATCTTGAAGTAGCTCACCTGCTCGATCTCGCGCGCCATGCGCGCCAGCAGCGCGGCCGACAGCGGCGTGCCTGCAGCCGGTGCGTCCTGGATCATGACCGGGATGTCGATCGCATCGGACACGCCCTGATAGAACGAGTAGATGCGCTCCTCGCTCACGCGAAAGGTGGCGCCGTGATACGGCGGCATCACCATCACCATGGCCGCGCCCATGTCCTGCGCGCGGCGGCTGCGCTGGGCGCAGACCTGCGTGCTGAAGTGGGTGGTGGTGACGATCACCGGCACGCGGCCGGCGACGTGCTCGAGGATGGTGCGCGTGAGCGTCTCGCGCTCGTCGTCGGCCAGCGAGAACTGCTCGGAGAAGTTGGCCAGGATGGCGAGGCCGTCCGAGCCGGCGTCGATCATGAAGTCGACGCAGCGCTTCTGGCTGGCCAGGTCGAGCGCACCGGATTCGGCGAAGGTGGTGGGCACCACCGGGAAGATGCCGCGGTAGCGCCGCGGGTTGGAACGGGTCGTCATGGTGTGTTCTTTCTCGTCGCGATCAATGCGAGTGGCGCGGCACCTCGGCGCCACGGTTGCCGACCAGGAAGTCGAAGTCACAGCCCTCGTCGGCCTGCAGCACGTGCTCGACATACAGGCGCTGGTAGCCGCCGCGCGCCGCGGCGCCGCCGGGCTGCGGCGGCGTGTAGGCCGCCAGCCGCGCCGCCAGTTCGCCGTCGCTGATGTCCAGGTGCAGCCGGCCGGCCTCGCAGTCGAGCTCGATCCAGTCGCCGTCGCGCACCGCTGCCAGCGGTCCGCCGTCGGCCGCTTCCGGCGCCACGTGCAGCACCACCGTGCCGTAGGCGGTGCCGCTCATGCGCGCATCGGAAATGCGCACCATGTCCTTGATGCCCTGGCGCAAGAGCTTCGGCGGCAGCCCCATGTTGCCGACCTCGGCCATGCCGGGGTAGCCCTTGGGGCCGCAGTTCTTCAGCACCAGCACCGAGTTCGCGTCGACCTCCAGCGCCTCGTCGTTGATGCGCGCCTTGTAGTGGTCGAAGTCCTCGAACACCACGGCGCGGCCACGGTGCTTCAGCAGCTCGGGCGTGGCGGCCGAGGGCTTGAGCACGGCGCCGCGCGGCGACAGGTTGCCGCGCAGGATGCAGATGCCGCCGTCGGCGATGAGCGGCTTGTCCAGCGGGCGGATGACTTCGTCGTTGTAACTCGGCGCCTCGCGCACGTTGTCGCGGATGCTGTGGCCGTTCACCGTGAGCGCGCCTGGGTGCGGCAACAGGCCGGCCTCGTCGAGCCGGCGCAGCACCGCCGGCAGGCCGCCGGCGTAGTAGAACTCTTCCATCAGGAAGCGGCCCGAGGGCATCAGGTCGACGATGGTCGGCGTGCCGCGGCCGATGCGCGTCCAGTCTTCCAGTTCCAGCGCCACGCCGATGCGCCCGGCGATGGCCTTGAGATGGATCACGGCATTGGTCGAACCGCCGATGGCGGCATTCACGCGGATGGCGTTCTCGAAGGCTTCGCGCGTCAGGATCTTCGACAGCGTGAGCCCCTCCTTGGCCATCTCGACCGCGCGCGCGCCCGACATCTGCGCCAGCACGTAGCGCCGCGCATCGACCGCCGGAATGGCGGCGTTGTGCGGCAGCGAGGTGCCCAGCGCCTCGGCCATGCAGGCCATGGTGGAAGCGGTGCCCATGGTGTTGCAGGTGCCGGCCGAGCGCGACATGCCGCCTTCGGCCGCCAGGAACTGGTGCAGATTGATCTCGCCGGCCTTGAGCGATTCGTGCAGTTGCCACACCGCCGTGCCCGAGCCGATGTCGCGCCCTTCGAGCTTGCCGTTGAGCATGGGACCGCCGGTCACGACGATGGCCGGGATGTCGCAGCTGGCGGCGCCCATCAGCAGCGCGGGCGTGGTCTTGTCGCAGCCGGTGAGCAGCACCACGGCGTCGATCGGGTTGCCGCGAATGGCCTCTTCCACGTCCATGCTGGCGAGGTTGCGCGTCAGCATGGCGGTGGGGCGCAGGTTGGATTCGCCGTTGGAGAACACCGGGAATTCCACCGGGAAGCCACCTGCTTCCGAGATGCCGCGCTTGACGTGCTCGGCGATCTTGCGGAAGTGCGCGTTGCACGGTGTCAGCTCCGACCAGGTGTTGCAGATGCCGACGATCGGGCGGCCGTCGAATTCATGGTCCGGGATGCCCTGGTTCTTCATCCAGCTGCGGTACATGAAGCCGTTCTTGTCGGCGCTGCCGAACCATTCGGTGGAGCGAAGTTTCTTGCGCGGCGTATCCGGCATGGGGTTCCCTGCGAAGTGAGAGTGAAGGGGTTGGCGCGCGCTCAGCGGCGCGGCACGCGCGAGGTGAAGAAGCGCTGCAGCAGGCAGAAGAACAGCAGCAGCACGCCCACCACGATGCGCGTCCACCACGAGCTGAGCGTGCCGTCGAAGGAGATGAGGGTCTGGATCACGCCCAGCGTGAGCACGCCGAACAAGGTGCCGGCGACGTAGCCGACACCGCCGGTGAGCAAGGTGCCGCCGATCACCACCGCGGCAATGGCGTCGAGCTCGAGCCCGACCGCGTGCAGCCCATAGCCCGACAGCATGTAGAAGGTGAACAGCACGCCCGACAGCGCCGAGCAGAAGCCCGACAGCGCATACACCCGCACCAGCGTCGAGCGCACCGGCAAACCCATCAGCAGCGCCGACTGCTCGTTGCCGCCAATCGCGTAGACGGTGCGCCCGAAGGCGGTGTAGTGGGCGATGAACACCGCCGCCGCCAGCACCACCAGCGCGATCACGCCGCTCAGCGAAAGGGTGGCGTCGCCCCACACCGGAATGCGGAACTGCGAGAGCTCGGCGTAGGCCTCGTTGGTGATGCTGATCGAGTCGATGCTGATCACGTAGCACAGGCCGCGCGCGAGGAACATGCCGGCCAACGTGACGATGAAGGGCTGCAGGCGGAAGCGCTCGATCAGCAAGCCCATCACGGTGCCGAAGGCGGTGCCCATCAGCAGCACCAGCGGAATCACCGCCAGCGGCGGCCAGCCGTGCTTTTCCACCAGCGCCGCCGAGACCATGGTCGTCAGCGCGATCACCGAGCCGACCGACAGGTCGATGCCGCCCGACAAAATGACGAAGGTCATGCCGACCGCCACCACGATCAGGAAGGCGTTGTCGATCAGCAGGTTCAGGAACACCTGCGCCGAGAAGAAGCCGGTGTAGGCAAAGGAGCCGTAGCCGGCCATCAGCACGAACAGCGCCACCGTGGCGCCCAGCGGCAGGTACTTTGGGTTGAGGCGCGTGCGCGGGGCGGCGGCCACGGATGCGGGCGCAGCGGCGGCGGCCTCGGGCAGCACCACGCTCATTGCCCGGCTCCTTCCAGCGCCGGCCGGCGCACCCAGGCGCCCAGCGTGGCGCGAAACTCCGGCGACTGCAGCAGCATCACGGCAAACACCACCACCGCCTTGACCACCAGGTTGATCTCCGGCGGCACGCCCAGCGAATAGATGGCGTAGGTCAGGGTCTGGATGATCAGCGCGCCGATCAGGCTGCCGGTCAGGCTGAAGCGCCCGCCGGTCAGCGCGGTGCCGCCCAAGGTCACGGCCAGGATCGCGTCGAGCTCCATCAACTGGCCGGCGTTGTTGCCGTCGGCGCTCTTCACGTTGGCGCTGATCAACAGCCCCGCGATGCCGGCGCACAGGCCGCAAAAGCCGTACACGCCAAACACCAGCCGCCGCGCCTGGATGCCGGCCACGCGCGCCGCCGTCGGGTTGATGCCGACCGCCTGGATGAACAGGCCGAGCGCGCTGCGGTTCATCGCCAGCAGCAGCGCGGCGAACACCGCCGCCACCACGAACAGCGAGAACGGCAGGCCCAGCAGGTAGCCGCTGCCGAGGAAGAAATAGGGCTTGTAGTAGATCGTGACGATCTGCCCGTCGGTGATCAGTTGCGCGATGCCGCGCCCGGCCACCATCAGGATCAGCGTGGCGATGATCGGCTGCATGCCGATGCGCGCCACCAGCGCGCCGTTCCACAGGCCGCACAGCAGCGCGATGCCCAGCGCGCCCAGGATGGCCAGCGGCAGCGGAAAGCGGCTCACGTTGCCCGACACGTCGCCGCCGATCATCCAGGCCGCCATCGCCGCCGCAATGGCCACCACCGCGCCGACGGAGATGTCGATCCCGCGCGTCGCGATCACCAGCGTCATGCCCAGCGACACCAGCACCAGCGGCGCCGCGCGGTTCAGGATGTCGATCAGGCTGCCGTACAGGTGGCCGCCCCGCACCTCGATGTGCAGGAAGCCGGGGTTGAAGGCGGCGTTGAGCGCCAGCAGCAGCGCCAGCGTGACCAACGGCCAGGTCAGGCGGTGGCGCCACATCGCGCGCATCGGGTTCTGGTCATTCATGGTCGGCCGCGATCAGGTCGTAGACGGCGTCTTCGCTGCTGCCGCCCGGCAGCTCGCCCACCTTGCGCCGGTCCTTCAGCACCACGATGCGGTGCGCCACGCGCACCACCTCGCTCATCTCGGAGGAGATGAACAGCACCGCCATGCCGGCCGCGGCGAGCTGCTCGATCTGCTCCATGATTTCCTGCTTGGCCGCCACGTCGATGCCGCGCGTCGGCTCGTCCAGGATCAACAGGCGCGGCTGCGTGGCGAGCCAGCGCGCAATCACCGCCTTCTGCTGGTTGCCGCCCGAGAGCAGGCCGATCGGCGTTTCCACGCTAGCGGTCTTGATGCCCAGCAGCTTGACGAAGCGCTCGGCCAGTTCGACCTGCTGCGCGTGCGAGAGAAAGCGCCGCGTGCCCATGCGCGCCTGCAGCGCCAGCGCGATGTTCTCGCGCACCGACAGCTCGGCCACCACGCCGTCGGTCTTGCGCTCTTCGGGGCACAGCGCGATGCCGGCGCGAATGGCATCGGCCGGGCTGGCGAAATGCACCGCCTGCCCGTCGATGCGCAGCACGCCGCGGTCGGGCGCTTCCAGCCCGAACAGCAGCCGCGCCAGCTCGGTGCGGCCGGCGCCCAGCAGGCCGGCGAGGCCGACGATCTCGCCCGGGCGCACCTGCAGGTCGAGCGGGTGGAGCTGCCCGGCCTGGCCCAGCGCCTCGGCCTGCAACAGCGCCGGCGCGGCGGCGTCGAAGGCGGGCGGCGGCGCCATGCTGTCGGCACGCGCGGCCAGTTCGCGCCCGAGCATGGCGGCGATCAGCGCCTGCGGCCCGAGCTCGGCCACCGGCCACTCGCCGACCCAGCTGCCGTTGCGCAGCACCGTGATGCGGTCGGACACGGCGTACACCTGGTTCAGGAAGTGCGTCACGAAGACGATCGCCAGTCCTTCATCACGCAGCCGGCGCAGCACCGTGAACAGCTTCTGCACCTCGTCGTCGTCCAGGCTGGAGGTCGGCTCGTCCAGGATCAGCACCTTGGCCTGCACGCCCAGCGCGCGCCCAATGGCGACCAGCTGCTGGATCGCCACCGGGTAGCTGGACAACAAGCGCGTCACGTCGATCGCCAGGCCAATGCGCGCCAGCAGTTCGCGTGCACGCTCGTTCACCGCATGCCAGTCGATGCGCCAGCCCTGCGCCGCCCCGCGCCGCGGGTAGCGCCCGGCAAACACGTTCTCGGCCACCGACAAATTCGGGCACAGGTTCACTTCCTGGTAGACCGTGCTGATGCCCAGGCGCTGCGCGTCCAGCGGCGAGGCCGGTGCAATCGCCTGGCCGTCCAGCTGCATCTGCCCGCCGTTGGAGGGGAAGACGCCCGTCAGCACCTTGATCAGGGTCGACTTGCCGGCGCCGTTCTGCCCCATCAGCGCGTGGATCTCGCCGGGGTACAGGCGCAGCTGCACGTCGCGCAGCACGTCGATGCCGGCGAACTGCTTGCGGATGCCCGACAGTTCGAGCACCGGCGGGCGCTGCGCGGCGGTGCTCATGCCGACTTGTTCTTGTTGTAGACGTCGATGAACACGGCCGCCAGCAGCACCAGCCCCTTGATCACCTGCTGGTAGTCGATGCCGATGCCCATGATCGACATGCCGTTGTTCATCACGCCCATGATGAAGGCGCCGATCACCGCGCCCATCACCTTGCCGACGCCGCCGGAGGCGGAGGCGCCGCCGATGAAGCAGGCGGCGATCACGTCCAGCTCGAAGCCCAGCCCGGCCTTGGGCGTGGCGGTGTTCAGGCGCGCCGCGAACACCAGCCCGGCCAGCGCCGCCAGCACGCCCATGTTGACGAAGGTGAGAAAGGCGAGGCGCTGCGTCTTGATGCCCGACAGCCGCGCCGCCTTCTCGTTGCCGCCCAGCGCGTAGATGCGCCGCCCGACCGTGGTGCGGGTGGTCACGAAATCGTAGGCCAGGATCAGCACCGCCATCACGATCAGCACGTTGGGCAGGCCGCGGTAGGTCGCCAGCAGCCAGCTCAGCAGCACGATGATGCCGGCGAAGACGGCGATCTTGAGCACGAAGAAGGCGAAGGGCTCGCTCTCCATGCCGTGGCGCGCCAGCTTGGCGCGGCCGCGCGCCTTGAAATACACCAGCGCCACGGCCGCCACCACGCCCAGCACCAGCGAGGTGGTGCGCAGCGATTCGCCATCGAGCAGGTCGGGAATGAAGCCCGAGCTGAGCAGCTGGAAGGTTTCCGGGAAGGGCCCGACCGAGCGCCCGTCGAGCACCGCCAGCGCCAGCCCCTTGAAGACCAGCATGCCGGCCAGCGTGACGATGAAGGACGGCACCCGCCAGTAGGCGATGAACCAGCCCTGCGCCGCGCCGATCAGGCCGCCGGCGATCAGGCAGACGATGGAGGCCGGCACGAAATGCCAGTCGTACTGCACCATCAAGATGGCGGCCAGCGCGCCGACGAAGCCGCACACCGAGCCGACCGACAGGTCGATGTGGCCGGCCACGATGACCAGCAGCATGCCCAGCGCCATGATCACGATGTAGCTGTTCTGCAGCACCAGGTTGGTGATGTTGAGCGGGCGCAGCAGCGTGCCGTTGGTCAGGTACTGGAACAGCACGATGATCGCGATCAGCGAGATCAGCATGCCGTAGTCGCGCAGGTTGTTCTTCAGGAAGCCCGCGTGTCTGGGTGCGGCCTTGGCGCCGGGCGCTTCCGCCATCGGTGCGCCGAGCACCGCCTTGTGGTCACTGGACATGGACACTTCCCCCTGAATTGACGATGGCGCGCATGATGCGCTCCTGCGAAGCCTCCGCCGCGGTGTACTCCGCGACGAAACGGCCTTCGTTCATGACATAGATGCGGTCGCACATGCCCAGCAGCTCGGGCATCTCCGAGGAGATCATCAAGATGCCTTTGCCCTGGCTGGCGAGCTCGCCGATGATGGTGTAGATCTCGAACTTGGCGCCCACGTCGATGCCGCGCGTGGGCTCGTCGAGCATCAGCAGTTCGGGCTGCGAGAACAGCCACTTGCTCAGCACCACCTTTTGCTGGTTGCCGCCCGAGAGGTTGACCACCTGCTGGAACACGCCGGCGCTGCGGATGCGCAGCAGCTCGCGGTATTGCGCCGCCACCTTGTGCTCGCTGCCCTCGTCGATCACGCCGCCGTGCGACACCGCCGGCAGGTTGGCCAGCGTGATGTTGCGCACGATGCTTTCCTCCAGCAGCAGGCCGGCGCCCTTGCGGTCTTCGGTCACGTAGGCCAGCCCGTGCGCGATGGCCTTGCCGATGCTGCTCACGTCGACTTCCTTGCCGTGCATGTGCACCGAGCCGCGGATGCGCTGGCCGTAGGCGCGGCCGAACACGCTCATGGCGAACTCGGTGCGCCCGGCGCCCATCAGGCCGGCGATGCCGACGATCTCGCCGCGCCGCACGTTCAGGTTGACGCCCTTGATCTGCTCGCGCTCGGCGTGCAGCGCATGGTTGACGTGCCAGTCGCGCACCTCCAGCACCACCTCGCCGATGTCGGGCGTGCGCGGCGGATAGCGGTGCGCCATGTCGCGCCCGACCATGCCGCGGATGATGCGGTCCTCGCTCACCGGCTCGCCGGCGCGGCAGGCCATGGTCTCGACCGTGCTACCGTCGCGCAGCACCGTGATGGCGTCGGCCACCTTGGCGATCTCGTTGAGCTTGTGCGAGATCAGGATCGAGGCGATGCCCTGCGCCTTCAGCTCCAGCAGCAGGCTCAGCAGCGCGTCGCTGTCGCTTTCGTTCAGGCTGGCGGTGGGTTCGTCCAGGATCAAGAGCTTGACGCGCTTGGACAGCGCCTTGGCGATCTCCACCATCTGCTGCTTGCCCACGCCCAGGTCGGTCACCAGCGTGGCGGGCGATTCCTTCAGGCCGACCTTGGCCAGCAGCTCGCGCGTGCGCGCAAAGGATTCGGCCCAGTCGATGATGCCGCGGTGCGCGGTCTCGTTGCCCAGGAAGATGTTCTCGGCAATCGACAGGAGCGGCACCAGCGCCAGCTCCTGGTGAATGATGATGATGCCCAGTTCCTCGCTGTCGGCGATGCCGTTGAAGCGGCGCAACTGGCCCTCGAAATGGATCTCCCCGCTGTAGGAGTCGCAGGGGTACACGCCGCTGAGCACCTTCATCAGCGTCGACTTGCCGGCCCCGTTCTCGCCCACCACGGCGTGGATCTCGCCATGGCGCACGGCCAGGTTCACGTTGTCCAGCGCGTTCACCCCGGGAAAGGTCTTGGTGATGCCGCGCATCTCCAGAATCGCTTCGGTCAAGAAAGTCTCCTTGTTGTTTTGTCTTGCGCGGGCCGGCGCACACTGGCCCCGGCCCGCTCCGTCCCTTCAGCGACGCACGCTCACTTGAGTTGACTGTCTTTGTAGTAGCCGCTGTCGACCAGCACCTGCTTGTAGTTGGACAGGTCCACCAGCACCGGCTTGAGCAGGTACGAAGGCACCACCTTCACGCCGTTGTTGTAGGTCTTGGTGTCGTTCACCTCGGGCTGCTTGCCGGCCAGCACGGCGTCGACCATCGCCACCGTCACCTTGGCCAGCTCGCGCGTGTCCTTGAAGATGGTCGAGGTCTGTTCCTTGCGCAGCATCGACTTGATCGAGGGCACCTCGGCGTCCTGCCCCGACACGATCGGATACGGCTGCTTGGGCGAGCCATAGCCCACGCCCTTGAGCGAAGACAGGATACCGATCGACAGGCCGTCGTACGGCGACAGCACCGCGTCGACGCGGCCCGAGGTGTAGAAGGCCGACAGCAGGTTGTCCATGCGCGCCTGCGCCACCGCGCCGTCCCAGCGCAGCGTGCCGACCTTGTCCATGCCCATCTGCTTGCTGCGCACCACCAGCTTGCCGCTGTCGATGTAGGGCTTGAGCACCGACATCGCGCCGTCATAGAAGAAGAAGGCGTTGTTGTCGTCCGGCGAGCCGCCGAACAGCTCGATGTTGAAGGGGCCCTTGCCTTCCTTCAGGCCGAGCGACTTCTCGATCGATTGCGCCTGCAGCACGCCGACCTGGAAGTTGTCGAAGGTGGCGTAGTAGTCGACGTTCTTCGAGCCCTTGATCAGGCGGTCGTAGGCAATCACTTTCACGCCCTTGTCGGCCGCCTTCTGCAGCACGTCCGACAGCGTGGTGCCGTCGATCGAGGCGATCACCAGCACCTTGGCGCCCTTGGTCACCATGTTCTCGATCTGCGCCAGCTGGTTGGGGATGTCGTCGTCGGCGTACTGCAGGTCGGTTTGATAGCCCTTGGCCTTGAGCTGCTTGACCATGTTGTTGCCGTCGTCGATCCAGCGCGCCGAGGCCTTGGTCGGCATGGCCACCGCCACCAGCGGCTTGTCCTGGGCCAGTGCGGGCGTGCCCACGATGCCCGCCACGGCGGCGGCGGCGAGCAGCGATTTGAGGAAGTGATTGCGATTCATCTACAGGTCTCCGGGATTGATCTTGCTGTGTGGGTCCGACGGCGCATTGCGGGCGAAACCAGCACGCCGCGCCGGTGCCAATATTGGCACGCGGCGCAGCCGGGCGTCAGTACTTTCTATTCGGGAATTCCGCCTTGGCAACGTCCATCGGGAAGATCCCTTCCTTCGTCACGATGCGCTTGGGCAGCGTCTTGCCGGCCGCCACGTCCTTGGCCGCGGCCATGAGTTGCGGGCCGAGCAGCGGGTTGCATTCCACCGTCACGTTCAGCTTGCCGGCCATCATGGCTTCGAAGGCGCCCTTGACGCCGTCGATCGAGATGATGGTGACTTCCGAGCCCGGCTTCATGCCGGCTTCCTCGATCGCCTGGATCGCGCCGATCGCCATGTCGTCGTTGTGCGCAAACACCACGTTGATCTTCTTGCCCTCGGCCTTGATGAAGGCTTCCATCACCTCCTTGCCCTTGGCGCGCGTGAAGTCGCCGGTCTGCGAGCGGATGACCTTGAATTTCGGGTCGGCCTTGATGATTTCCTCGAAGCCCTTCTTGCGGTCGATCGCCGGCGCCGAGCCCACCGTGCCCTGCAGCTCGACGATGTTGACCGGCCCCTTGTTGTCCTTCGTGGCGTCGACCAGCCAGCGGCCGGCCTTGCGCCCCTCCTCGACGAAGTCCGAGCCGATGAAGGTGGCGTAGAGCGAGGTGTCCTTGCTGTTGACGGCGCGGTCGGTCAGGATCACCGGGATCTTGGCCGCCTTGGCCTCCTTGAGCACCGTGTCCCAGCCCGACTCGACCACCGGCGAGAAGGCGATCACGTCGACCTTCTGCGCGATGTACGAGCGGATCGCCTTGATCTGGTTTTCCTGCTTCTGCTGCGCGTCGGAGAACTTCAGCTCGATGCCCGCCTCTGCCGCCGATTCCTTGACCGACTTGGTGTTGGCGGTGCGCCACTCGCTCTCGGCCCCGACCTGGGCAAAGCCCAGCACGAGCTTCTTCTGCGCGAAGGCCATGGACGGCAGCAGCGCGGATAGCGATGCAGCGGCCAGGCCGGCGGTGACGGTACGGCGATTGAGATGGGTCTTCATGGTGTCTGTCTCCTGGTTGCTCGGTTGATGAAATGGTGCATGTCACGACTCCCCTGGTTGCCCGTTGGCCCGCCGCTCAGGCGCGCAGGTAGCCCGTCTTCACGGTGGTGAAGAACTCGGCGGCGTAGCGGCCCTGTTCGCGCGGCCCGTAGCTCGACCCCTTGCGCCCGCCAAAGGGCACGTGGTAGTCGACACCCGCGGTGGGCAGGTTGACCATCGTCATGCCGACCTTGGCGTGGCGACGGAAGTGCATGGCGCGCTGCAGCGAGTTGGTGCAGATGCCGGCGCACAGGCCGAAGGGCGTGTCGTTGGCCAGCGCCAGCGCGTGCTCGGCCTCGTCGGCCCGCAGCACGCAGGCGACCGGGCCGAAGATTTCCTCGCGCGCCACCCGGTGCTGCGGCTGCGCCAGGAACAGCGCCGGGCTCATGTAGTGGCCTTCGCTGGCGCGCTGCAGCAGGTCGCCGCCCCACACGTGTTCGGCCCCTTCCTCGCGGGCGATGGCGAGATAGGCCTGGTTCTGCGCCAGCTGGGCGGCATCGACCACCGGCCCGATGTCGATGCCGCGCTCCAGCGCGTGGCCAACCTTGAGCGCCTTCATGCGCTGGCGCAGGCGCGCCACGAAGGCGTCGTGCACCGGCGCTTCCACAATCAGCCGGCTCGAGGCCGTGCAGCGCTGGCCGGTGGAGAAGAAGGCGCCCTGCACGGCGCACTCCACCGCCTGTTCCAGGTCCGCATCGGCCAGCACCACCAGCGGGTTCTTGCCGCCCATTTCCAGCTGCACCTTGGCGCGGCGCGCGGCGGCAATGGGCAGCAGGCGCTCGCCCGTGGCGACCGAACCGGTGAAGCTGATGGCGTCGACCAGCGGATGCTCGACCATCGCCTGCCCGACTTCGCGGCCGCTGCCCATCAGCAGGTTGAAGGCGCCGGCCGGCAGTGCCGCGCGGGCGATGATCTCGGCCAGCGCCCAGCCGCAGGCGGGCACCAGTTCGGCCGGCTTGAACACCACCGTGTTGCCGTAGGCCAGCGCCGGCGCGATCTTCCAGGCCGGGATGGCGAGCGGGAAATTCCACGGCGCGATGACGCCGACCACGCCCACCGGCTCGCGCGTGATGTCGACCTGCACATCGGCCCGCACCGAGGCCAGCGTTTCACCCGACAGGCGCAGCGCCTCGCCGGCGAAGAAGCGGAAGATGCGCCCGGCGCGCTCGGCTTCCGCCACCGCCTCGGGCAGCGTCTTGCCTTCCTCGCGCGCCAGCAGCAGCCCCAGTTCGTCCTTGCGCGCCAGGATTTCGCTGGCAATCGCATCGAGCGCGTCGGCGCGGCGCTGCGGGGTGGCTTGCGCCCAGCCGCGGCTCGCATCGGCGGCGGCGCGGATCGCGCCGTCGGTCTGGTTGCGGTCGGCGCGCGCGTATTCGGCCACCGTCTCGTGCAGGTCCGAGGGATTGCGGCTGACGCCGGTGGTGACGCCCGTCTCCCAGCGCCCGTTGATGAACAGGCGTGCGTGGTGCTGGAGCACGGCGCTGCGCTTCAAGTCGTGAACCTCTTGTCTCCTTCACGCGGTGCGCGGGGCGCGGCGTGTCGTGGTCTTGGTGTTGTCTGGTCCGGCCCGCAGTGTAGGAATCGCACCAATATCTTTCCAATGAATATTTGGATGGAATCGATGCCAGAAACAGCATTGAGGTAAACCATGACCAACTACACGCACTGGTTCATCCGTGCGCGCTTGAAGACGCGCCAGCTGCTGTTGCTGGTGGCGCTGGCCGAGGAAGGCAACATCCACCGCGCCGCCCAGGTGCTCAACATGACGCAGCCGGCCGCCTCCAAGCTGCTGAAGGACCTGGAAGAGGTGATGGAGGTGCCGCTGTTCGACCGGCTGCCGCGCGGCATGCAGCCCACCCGCTACGGCGAGGCCATGATCCGCCACGCGCGCATGGCGCTGGCCAGCCTGAACGAGGCGCACCACGAACTGGCGGCGCTCAAGGCCGGCCTGTTCGGCCAGGTCAGCGTGGGCGCCATCACCACGCCCGGGCTCTCGCTGCTGCCCGGCGCGGTGGCGCAGGTCAAGCGCGAACAGCCCAACCTGCGCGTGGCCGTGGAGATCGAGACCAGCCCGGTGCTGATGGAGCGGCTGGAGCAGGGCAAGCTCGACATGCTGGTGGCGCGCCTGCTGCCCGAGCACGACAAGTCGCGCCTGCGCTACGAGGCGCTCACCGAGGAACCCGTCAGCGCCATGGTGCGGCCCGGCCATCCGCTGCTGGGCATGAGCGGCCTGGGCCTGCGCGACGTGGTGAGCGCCGGCTGGATCGTGCCGCCGGCCGGCAGCGTGCTGCGCCACCGCTTCGACCTGATGTTCCAGAGCGAGAGCCTGGCGCCGCCGCTCAACGTGGTGGAAAGCTCGGCGCTGCTGTTCATCACGCGCATGCTGCAGCAAAGCGACATGATCTCGGTGATCGCCACCGACGTGGCGCGCTACTACGCGGCGCACGGCATGGTCGCCGTGCTGCCGCTGGCCATGCCCTGCCACATGGACATGTACGGCATCATCACCCGCACCGACCGCCTGCTGTCACCCGCCGCCAAGGTGATGATGAGCGCGCTGCGCGCAGCCAGCCAGTCGCTTTACGGCCGGCAGTGGGAAGCGGCATAACGAGGCTCGTCTTGCCCCTTCTCCCTCTGGGGGAGGGTTGGGGTGAGGGCATCGCGCCTCACCCGGCGGAGCTCAGACCCACCCCGCGTCGACCTTGAATTCCTGCGCCGTGCACATCGCCGCATCGTCCGACGCCAGGAACAGCACCATGCGCGCGATGTCGTGCGGCATCAGCTTGCCCGGCAAACACTGGTTGCGCGCGATCGAGGCCTCGCCCTCGGCGTCCAGCCACAGGTCGATCTGGCGCTGCGTCATGACCCAGCCCGGCGTGACGGTGTTGATGCGGATGCGGTCGCGCCCCAGCGTGGCGGCCAGCCCGCGCGTCAGCCCGTTGACCGAGGCCTTGGCGATGGCGTACACGGGGTAGTTCTCGCCCTTGCTCTGCCAGCTGATCGAGCCGAGGTTGACGATCGAGCCGCCGCCCAGCCGCTTCATGCCCGGCACCACCGCCTGCACCGCGAAAAAGGCCGGGCGCTGGTTGATGGCCATGCGCTGGTCGTAGTAGTCGGGCGTGACGGCTTCCAGCGCATGGCGGTCGTCGCTCGCCACGTTGTTCACCAGCACCGCGAAATCGCCCAGTTCCTTGGCCGCGTCGGCCATTGCCGCCTGCAGCGCGCCGATGTCGCGCACGTCGCAGCGGCGCCACCACGGCGCGGGGTGGCCGGCCTGCGCCAGTTGCGCCGCCAGCGCGGCACTGGCCTCTTCGGCAATGTCGACAAAGGCCACGCGCGCACCCTGCTCGGCAAAAGCCTGTACGGTGGCCGCGCCGATGCCGCTGCCGCCCCCGGTGATGAACACCGTGCGCCCGCGCAGGCTCGGGTAGAGGGCGGGGCCGCGCGTTGCGCCACCGTTGTCAACAGAACTCATGAATGTCTCCGATTTGTGGATGGATCGATTGCAAAACGAGTATCAATAGTTACCCGCGAAGCGATTTTCTTTATCAATATGCCTTGCTAGCATCGCCAGCGTCAAGCCTTGGCGACATGCGAAAAGGCACCGACGACACGCCTTCGAAAGCGCCGCATGAACCCGCCATCGAACCCGCCGCTTCCCCATGCGCTCGGCCCCGTGCAGTGCGTCTGGCCGGCGCAGGCCAGCCTCGGCGAGGGCCTGTGCTGGTCCGAACAGCACCAGCTGCTGTACTGGGTGGACATCCTGCAAAAGCGGCTGCATTCCTTCAGCCCGGCGAGCGGCGCGCAGCACAGCTGGACCTTCGACGAAGAGATCTCGGCGCTGGCCGAACGCGCCGGCGCGCCCGGCCTGGTGGTCACCCTGCGGCGCGGCTTTGCCGAATGGGACCCGGCCGAACCCGACGCGGCGCCGCGCTACCTCGCCCAGCCCGAGGGCGAGCCGCCGAGCAACCGCTTCAACGACGGCAAGTGCGATGCGCAAGGCCGCTTCTGGGGCGGCACCATGGATTTCGCCTGCGTTGCACCCAGCGGCCGCTGGTACCGGCTCGACCCTGACGGCACCTGCGCGCCGCACATGGCCGGCTACGCCGTGACCAACGGCCCCACCTGGTCGGCCGACGGCCGGACCATGTTCATCAACGACACCGCGCGCGGCCAGGTGCTGGCCTGCGACTACGACGGCGCCAGCGGCACGCCGGGCGCGCCGCGCGCGTGGCTGCGCCTGGGCGATCGCGAAGGCAAGGGCGACGGCGTGCCCGACGGCATGACCACCGACGCCGACGGCCGGCTCTGGATCGCCCACTGGGGCGGCAGCTGCGTGACCTGCCACGACGCCGGCAGCGGCGCCGAGCTGTACCGCATCGCGCTGCCGGTCAGCCAGATCACCAATTGCACTTTCGGCGGCGCCGACCTGCGCACGCTCTACATCAGCTCGGCGCGCATCGGCCTGGACGCCGCGCAGCTGGCCGCGCAGCCGCTGGCCGGCGCGCTGTTCAGCGTGCCGCTCGACTGCGCCGGCCTGCCGGCCCACCGCTTTGGAGGATGAACCGATGAGCACACCGCCCCACGCCACGCTCTGGCTGCGCCACGGCCGGCAATCGCTCGGCCTGCTGCCCTCGCTGGGCGGCAGCGTCGCCGCCTGGCGCGTCACGCAGGACGACGCCAGCAGCTTCGACCTGTGGCGCCCCTGGCAAGGCGAGCCCGATGTCTTTCGCACCGCCTCGTTCGCGATGGTGCCGTGGTCCAACCGCATCAGCGACGGCGGCTTCACGCACGAGGGCCGCTTCCATGCGTTCCGCCCCAACCGCCCCGGCGAGCCCTACCCGATCCATGGCGACGGCTGGCAGCAGGCCTGGCATGTCGAGGCGCACGACAACCACAGCGCCACGCTGTCGCTCGAATCGAAATGCTTCGACGGCAACCCCTACCACTACCGCGCCACGCAGACCTTCACGCTGCACGAGAACGGGCTGCGCCAGTCGCTCACCGTGCGCCACCTCGGCGGCGCCACCCTGCCCTACGGCCTGGGCCTGCACCCGTGGTTCACCCGCACCTCGCGCTCGCGCGTCACGGCGCCGGTCGAAGGCGTCTGGCTGTCGGGCAAGGACCCGATCCCGACGCGCCACACCAAGGACATGCCGCGCAGCTGGAACCTCAGCGCCGGCGCGCCAGGCTACGGCAGCTTCATCGACAACGGCTATTCGGGCTGGGGCGGGCGCGCCCACATCGACTGGCCCGAGCAGCGCCTGCGCGTGAGCGCGGCGATGGAAGATTTCGAGGCCAACGGCGGCGCCGAGCGCCACTTCTGCCTGGTGTACCGCCCGCTCGACGGCCATGCCTTCTGCTTCGAGCCGATCACGCAGCCGATCAACGCCTTCCACCTGCCCGGCCGGCCCGGCCTGCGGGTGCTGGCGCAGGGCCAGGAAACCTCGCTCGCCATCGACTGGCGGCTGGAAGCGACGAGCGCCTGACGGTGGCGCCGTTCAGTCCGGCACGGCCTCGAACGGCAGCCCCGCGTACTGCTCGGCCAGCGCGGCCTGCGCCAAGGCCGACGAGCGCAGGTATTCGAGCTCGAACTCCTGCGTGCGCTGGTCGAAGTCGCTGGCCTGCGGAAAACGGTGCAGCAGGTTGGTGAGGTACCACGAGATGCGCACCGAGCTCCACACGCGGCGCAGCGCCATGTCGCTGTAGCCGTCGATCAGCCGCGAAGTGCCGCGCTGGTAGTACGCCGCCAACGCGCGCGACAGGTAGAACACATCGGACACGGCCAGGTTCAGCCCCTTGGCGCCGGTCGGCGGCACGATGTGCGCCGCGTCGCCGGCCAGGAACAGCTTGCCGTGGCGCATCGGCTCGGCCACGTAGCTGCGCAGCGGCGCGATCGACTTCTCGATCGACGGGCCGGTCACGATCGCATCGGCCATGGCCTGCGGGAAACGCGACTTCAGCTCGGCCCAGAAGCGCTCGTCCGGCCAGTCCTCGATGCGTGCATCCACCGGCACCTGGATGTAGTAGCGGCTGAGCTGCGGGTTGCGCATCGACGCCAGTGCAAAGCCGCGCGGGTTGTTGGCGTAGACGATGTCGGGCAGCGGCGGCGTTGCGGACAGCACGCCCAGCCAGCCGAAGGGATAGACCTTCTCGAACTCGCGCAGCACGCTCTTCGGAATGGCCTGGCGCGAGACGCCGTGAAAACCGTCGCAGCCGGCGATGAAATCGCAATCGAGCCGCACGCGTTCGCCCGCGTGCTCGAAGCTGACGAAGGGCTGCTCGCCGGTCAGCTGGTGCAGCTGCACGTCCTGCACTTCGTTCAGCACCACCGCGCCGCGTGCTTTCGCCGCGGCCAGCAGGTCCTGCTGGATCTTGGTCTGCGGGTAGGCCATGAAGCGGCGGCCCAGCGTCTGGTGGATGTCGATGGTGAAGCGCTCGCGCCCGGCCCAGACGATCTGCATGCCGTCGTGCGCATGGCCCTCGCGGTCGAGCCGCTCGGCCAGGCCGAGCTCGCGCAGCAGGGCGACGGTGCCGGGTTCCAGCACGCCGGCGCGGATGCGCGCGGCGACGTGCGCCTCGGACTGGCGCTCGAGCACCACGCTGGTGATGCCGGCGCGGTGCAGCAGTTCGGACAGCAGCATGCCGGCCGGGCCGCCGCCGATGATGGCCACTTGGGTTTTCATGGGATCTCTCTTGCTCCTGGAAAGGTGTGCCGAGCTTAGGCGGCACGGGCGCCGGCCGAAAGCCAGCGCCGCGCGATCCTGATAGCCTCGTGCGATCACCCAATTCACGACCTTCACCGCATGACGCTTCAACAACTGCGCGCCTTCCTGGCCATCGTCGAGCACGGCAGCTTTCGCCGCGCGGCGCGCGCGCTGGCCATGTCGCAGGCCGGCCTGACCGGCAGCATCCAGTCGCTGGAAGGCGCGCTCGGCGTCAGCCTGCTGCACCGTTCCACGCAGGGCGTGCGCCTGACCGAGGCCGGCGAACGCCTGTTGCCGCGCGCCCGCCTGATCCACAGCGAGAGCACACGTGCGCTCGACGAGGCGGCGCACGACCAGGCGCAGCGCGCCCCGCTGCTGCGCGTGGGGCTGGGGCCGACGCCCACCGCGGCGTTGCTGCAGCAGGTGGTGCCGGACTTTCACGCACGCCATCCGACGGTGCGCCTCAAGCTGGTGGAAGGCTTCTTCGCGCAGTTGCAGCCGGCCCTGCAGCAAGGCCAGATCGATCTGGCCATCACCGCCGTGCCGCCGGACGGCGCCGGCCCCGGCCTGAAGAGCCGCCTGCTGTTTCGCAGCGATCTCACCGTGATCGCCCGGCGCGCTCACCCGCTTGCCAAGGCGCGGGCGCTGCGCCAGCTGGCCGGCCAGGAATGGGTGCTGCTGGGTTCGCCCGGCGGCCCGGGCGGCACCGTGCTGCGCTTTCACGAGGAACAGGGGCTGGCGCCGCCGCGCGTGGCCGCCACCTGCGAATCGTTCACCCAACTGGCGGCACTGATCGGCGGCACCGACTGGCTCGCCATCGTGCCCAGTGCGATGGTCGAGCGCGGCCTGATGGGGCCCGAGGTGGTGGCGCTGCGGCTGGCCGAAGCGCCGCCGCGCTTCGACAACTGCCTGCTGCACCGCGCCGACACGGTGTTGACGCCCGCCGCCGCAGCCTTCGCCGCCATGGCCGCGTCCTGCGCGCGGGTGCTGCTCAGGCCGCCAGGCGCGGGGCGCAGAATCGCGCCATGACCACCGAAAAGCAGAAGATGCTCGCCGGCGCGCTGTACTTCGCCAGCGACGCGCAGTTGCAGGCCGAGGCGGCCGCCGCCCAGCGCTGGCTGGCGCGCTACAACACCACCCTCTCGCAATCACGCGAGACGCGCCTGCCGCTGCTGCGCGAGCAGTTCGCCGAGGTCGGCGACAACGTCGACATCCGCCCACCCTTCTATTGCGACTACGGCAGTAACATCCACGTCGGCCACGGCGTGTTCATGAACTTCAACTGCGTCATCCTCGACATCTGCACGGTGCGCATCGGCGACGGCACGCAGATCGGCCCGGGCGTGCAGTTGCTGGCGGCCGACCATCCGCGCGACCCGGCGGTGCGCGCCACCGGCGCCGAGTTCGGCCAGCCGGTCACCATCGGGCGCAATGTCTGGATCGGCGCCGGTGCGCTGGTGATGCCCGGCGTGACGGTGGGCGACGACGCCCTCATCGGCGCCGGCAGCGTGGTCACGCGCGACGTGCCGGCCGGCGCCACCGTGATGGGCAACCCTGCGCGCGTGCGGCCGGCACGGCCGGCGGCCCCATGAATTCGATGGCACGGCCCGAGGACGCGCCGCACGCGTTCCAGGCGGCCTGGAATGCGCACGACATGGCGGCCCTCGGCGCCCTGTTCCATGCCGATGCGAGCTTCGTCAACCGCTTCGGCCACTACGTGCGCGGGGTCGAGGAAATCGTCGCGCTGCACGCGCCGATCCACGCCACCATCTACAGCGACTCGCGCCTGGAGAACGAACTGATCGACTGCGTGGCGATCGGCGCCGATGCGGCCATCGTGCATTTCTGGAGCCGCCTGACGGCCGGCGCGGCGCATCCGGCGGGACCGCACGCGGTCGACACGCTGATCCTCGCCGTGCTGACGCGCCAGGCCGGCGCATGGCGCATCCAGGCGCTGGAGAACGTGACGCTGACGAATGCGCGAACCGGCGAAACCGTGCTGCGCGACCGCGCCGGCGCGAGGGGCTGAGGTCAGCGCTTCGCCTTGCGCTCGTACTTGCGCCAGTACTGGAACTCGTCTTCGTGCACTTCGAGGTCCAGTTCCGAGACCCGGATCTGCAGCCGCTCCTGCGCGTCCAGCACGGCGCGGTTGTAGATCACCGGGCCGATTTCCTCGACGAAGAACCCCAGCAGCGCGCCGGCCGCCAGGTTGCCAATCGGCTCTTCCATGTTCTCGCGGAAGTAGCGCTCGATGGAGGCGATGGCCTCCTTGCGGGCTTCCTTGCTCAGTTCGATCGCCATGTCGCTCCCTTGGGTTGCCTTTAGGTTGGCTTGAAGTCAGGCCATGCTCGCACGGCTGGCGTCGATCAGGCTCCAGACGATGACCACGAGTTGCGCCAGGTTGATCCCGATGGCGGTGAGGTGTGTCTTGCGAAAGGCCGCAATGGCGGCGTCGGGCGCCGATGCGATCTGCGCGCCGAGGGCATCCATTTTCGGGATGATCTTCTTGCGCAGCATGACGGCGACCACCGCCAGCACGGCGGCGCCCGCCGCGGCGATGGCTTGGCCGGCCAAGGCATAGCTGATGGCGGTGGCCGTGGCGCTGGCAAAGCCGATCACGTAGTAGAGGTTGAAGAAGCTGCGCACGAAGCGGGCGTCGAGCGGCGTGTCGTGCTTGAGCACCAGCAGCGGGATCGAACCCATGATGAAGTAAGCGGTGGTGACCAGCAGGGCCACCGTGAAACCCAGCGCTGCAAACATGGCGGCGGACATCGTTTCTTCTTCCTCGCGGCGGTGTTGTTTGAAATGTGCCGGGGCGCATTGTCGCCGCGTCATCCTCGTTCGTCCTACACGGCGTGGCCAGGCGCCGCGGTATACCCGCTGCCTTGCATCAGGCTGCAGGCCGCAGCCCAAGGAATTGCCATGCTGGAACACCTGCCCGACGTGGTCGGCCACGCCCTGCACGACGTGCGCGCCGGCCTCGACCAGATTGCCTTCAACACCGTGGGCCTGCGCCAGGGCCTGGGCAGTATCGAGCTGGCCAGCCTGGCCTTTGCCGATCACGCCCCGCTGCCGGCGCGCTACACCGCCGATGGCGAAGGCCTGTCGCCGCCGCTGGTGTGGACCGATGCGCCGCACAGCGGCTCGCTGGTGCTGCTGGTGGAAGACGCCGATTCGCCCACGCCGCACCCGCTGGTGCATGCGCTGGTGGTCGGCCTGCCCAGCGGCGAAGGCGCGCTGGTCGAAGGCGCGTTGTCGCGCGCCGCCGGCACCGAGCAGGCCTTGCAGATCGGCCTGAACTCGGCGCTCGGTGCGGCCTGGCTGCCGCCCGATCCGCCGCCGGGGCACGGCACGCACCGCTACGCCTTCCAGCTGTTCGCGCTCGACAGTTCGCCGGCCTTCTCGGCCACGCCGGGGCGCGACGAGGTGCTGCAGGCGCTGCGCGAGCACGCCGTGGCCAGCGGCCTGTTGATCGGGACCTACGAACGCGGCGACGGCTCGGTGAAGCTCGGCCCGGCAACCAGCGTCGACAGCGGCAGCGCCGAGACCTCGCCGATCAGGCTGGCCAGCTGACGTGCGGCGGCGGCGACGATCGCCTGGCCCTGCGCCGCGGTGGCGGCGGCGGCGTTGCCGGCCGCGCCCTGCGCGTTGTAGTCCTGCATCGCCCAGCCGAGCTTGGCGCTCTTGCCGTTGCCCAGCAGGGCGTAGTCGGCGGCGCGCTGCTGCGAGGTCGATTGGAAATCCTGCGCCGCCTCCATGCGCACCAGCGCGGGCGCCAGCGCCAGCATCATGGCCGTCTCCGACTCGCCGGCATGCACGTCGAAGCGGCTCAGTTCGATGCCGTCCAGCGGCAGGTTGAACCAGCTGACGCTGTAGACCAGCAGGTCGTGCGCCTCGCGCAGTTCGCGCGCCACGATGTCCATCGCGCCGACGTGCCCGCCGTGCGCGTTGAACAGCACCAGCTTGCGCACGCCGGCGCGCGCCACGCCGGCGCCGATGTCCTTCCACAGGCGGATCAGCGTTTCGGCCGACAGCGTGAGCGTGCCGGCAAAGCGGGCGTGCTCGGGGCTCAGGCCGATCGCCTGGGTCGGCAGGAACAAGGCCGGCAGCGCCGCCGCCAGGTGCGGCAGGCAGGCCTGCACGATGCCGTCGACCAGCACGGTGTCGACGCCCAGCGGCAGGTGCGGCCCGTGCTGTTCGGTGGCGCCCAGCGGCAGCACCGCCACGGTGGCGGCCGGGTCCAGCGCGGCAAAGTCGCGCGTGCCGAGTTCGGCCCAGAAGCGGGGCAAGGGGCGGGCGGGGGGTGCGGTCATGACGCGCATCTTATTGAGTCAGGCGAAGGTGCCCGCGCGCGGGAGAAATTCATCAAGGCACGCGGGCCACGCGCCAGACCACGTTGCCCACGTCGTCCGCCACCAGCAGCGCGCCCGACTTGTCCAGCGCCACGCCGACCGGGCGGCCCTGCGCCTTGCCGTCGGCGCTGAGGAAGCCGGTCAGGAAATCGACCGGCGCGCCTTCCGGGTGGCCGGCGCGGAAGGGCACGAACACCACCTTGTAGCCGCTGGCCGGCTTGCGGTTCCACGAGCCGTGCAGGCCGACGAAGGCGCCCTCGGCGAATTCGGCCGGCATGCCGCGTGCGTCGGAAAAGGCCAGCCCCAGCGGCGCCACGTGCGAGCCCAGGCCGTAGTCGGGCTTGATGGCCTTGGCCACCATGGCCGGGTTCGCCGGCTGCACGCGCGCGTCGACATGCGGGCCCCAGTAGCTCCACGGCCAGCCGTAGAAGGCGCCGTCCTGCACCGAAGTGAGGTAGTCGGGCACCAGGTCGCCGCCGAGTTCGTCGCGCTCGTTGACCACCGTCCACAGGGTCTGCGTGCCGGGCGCCCAGCCCAGGCCGTTGGGGTTGCGCAGGCCGCTGGCGAACAGGCGCTTGGCGCCGCTGGCGGCATCGACTTCCCAGATCGCGGCGCGGCCCTCCTCGGCCGGCAGGCCGTTCTCGCCGATGTTGCTGTTCGAGCCGACCGTGACGTAGAGCCTGCTGCCGTCGGCGCTGGCGATCACGTTCTTGGTCCAGTGGTGGTTGATGCCGGCCGGCAGGTCGGCCACCTTCACCGGCGCCGCGCTGGCCTGGGTGTCGCCGTCCTTGTAGGGCAGCTTCACCAGCGCGTCGGCATTGGCGATGTAGAGCTGGCCGCCGGCCAGCGCCATGCCGTAGGGCGAATGCAGGTTCGACAGGAAGACCTGGGTCAGGTCGGCCACGCCGTCGCCGTCGGTGTCGCGCAGCAGGGTGATGCGGTTGGCGCTGGGCACCTGTGCACCGGCGCGCTTCATCAGCAGCCCCTGCGCCCAGTTGCGCACGCTGGCCATCAGGCCATCGCCGCCGTCGTGCGTGCCCTCGGGCTTGGGCGGCTTGTTGCTTTCGGCCACCAGCACGTCGCCATTGGGCAGCGTGTAGACCCAGCGCGGATGGTCCAGGTTGCGCGCCAGCGCGGTGACCTGGAAGCCCGGCGCCGGCACCGGGTGGCTGGCATCGGTCCAGCCCACCACCGGCGCCACGTTGACGGTGGGAATCAACGAGGTCTCCGGTGGCGGCAGCGTGGGCGCGGGGCCGACGCCGGCGCTGGGCGAGAGCGAGGCGGCGCCGCTGCAGGCGGACAGCATGGCCAAGGCCAGCGCGGCCACGGCGGCCGCGCTGCAGCTTGCCGGCCGCGCGGGTGGAGGCACGAAACGGTGCATGGCGAAATTCCTCTGGACGCAGTTCAGCCCGCCACTGTGCACGCCGCCGCCGGCGGGCCGTGTCATCCTGCAGCGCATTTCACGGTGGGGCCACAGGGCCGGCGCCGCACCCGCGCCGAGGCGGCCCGCTACCATGGCGCCATGACCGAAGACCTGTTCCGCCGCGATGCCTACCTGCGCGATTGCGATGCCCGCGTGTTGCGCCTCGATGAGCACGGCATCGTGCTCGACCGCACCGTGTTCTATCCCCTGGGCGGTGGCCAGGCCGGCGACAGCGGCACGCTGGTGCTGGCCGACGGCACCCGCCTCACGATTGCCGACACGCGCAAGGCCAAGGACGACCAGGGCAACGCCACCGACGAGATCCTGCACCTGCCGGCGCCCGGGCAAGAGGCGGTGCTGGCCGGCCTGCAGCCCGGCAGCGCGGTGCGCGCCGAGGTCGACTGGGAACGCCGCCACCGCCTGATGCGCTTTCACACCGCCACCCACCTGCTGTGCCACCTGGTGGCGCAGCCGGTCAACGGCTGCTCGATCACGCCCGACTACGCGCGGCTGGACTTCCACATGACCGAACCGCTGGACAAGGAAAACCTCAGCGCCGGGCTGGCGCGGCTGGTGGCGGCGGCATTGCCGCTGACCGTGGGCGCGGTCACCGACGCCGAGCTCGACGCCAACCCCTCGCTGGTCAAGAGCATGAGCGTGAGCCCGCCGCGCGGCAGCGGCACGGTGCGCACCATCCGCATCGGCGGTGAGGGCGGTGAGGGCGGTGAGGGCAGTGAGGGCGGTGACAGCGCCGATGCGCTGATCGACCTGCAGCCCTGCGGCGGCACGCACGTGGCCAACACGCGCGAGATCGGCGCCGTGGTGGTCACCAAGATCGAGAAGAAGAGCGCCAACTCGCGCCGCGTGGTGCTGGGCTGGGCCGCCTGATGTCGCCGCGCAAGCCGATGCCGCCCCGCGCCCGTGCCCGCGCCGCATGCCGGCCGGAACTTCGCAGCCCCTGGCGCGCTCCGACCAGCGCATGAAGTCGATTCGCTCCTCGTTCGCCGCCCTGGCGCTGATCCTCGCGGCCAGCAGCCTGCCGGCCGCCGCCCAGTTGCCGGGGACGCCGGGGGCGTCCGGGGTGGCCTCGAACGTGGTCACCACGCCGCGCGTGCGGGCCGAACTCATGGCCTACGCGCCCGACGGCGTCACCCCCGGCGCGCCGCTATGGGTCGGGCTGCAGCTGACGCACCAGCCGCACTGGCACACCTACTGGAAGAACCCGGGCGATTCCGGCCTGCCGACCGAGCTGGCCTGGAGCTTGCCGGCGGGCGTGAACGCCGGCGACATCGCCTGGCCGGCGCCGCGCAAGATCCCGATCGGCTCGCTCACCAACTACGGCTACGAAGACACCGTGCTGCTGCCGGTGCCGCTGACGGTGGCGCCCGACTTCAAGCCGGCCGCGCTGCTGCCCGGCGCGGCCGAGATCGAAGTCAAGCTGAACGCCTCGTGGCTGGTGTGCAAGGAGGAATGCATTCCGGAAGAGGGCCAGTTCGCGCTGAAGCTGCCGGTGCAGGGCTCCAGCGCCGTGCACCGCGCCGAGTTCGAGGCCGCGCTGGCCGCCAGCCCGACCGCCCTGGCCACCGCCAGCCAGGCCGTGGTGGAGGGCCACACGCTGCGCCTGCGGGTGGACGGCCTGCCCGCCGCGCTGCAGGGTCGCGCGCTGGAGTTCTTCCCCGAAACCGCCGAAGTCCTGCGCAACAACGCCAAGGCCGGCAGCGACTGGACGCAGGCCTGGGACGGCACGCAATGGACCGCCACCCTGCCGCTGGCCGACCAGCGCAGCGCCAGCCCCGAGAGCCTGCCGCTGGTGTTGACGCTGGCGGATGCCGGCGCTGCGCCCGGCGCCTGGCGCACCGAAGCGGCAGTCAGCGGCAGCTGGCCCGCCGCCCCGCCGCGCGCCGCCGTCTCGCCCGCGCTCACGGCCGCGCTGGCGGAAAACGCCGCCGGTGCCGCCGCAGCGCCGGCGCCGCTGGCCGTGCCCGCCTCCACCTTCTGGGCGGCGCTCGTCGGCGCCCTGCTCGGCGGCCTGCTGCTCAACCTGATGCCGTGCGTGTTCCCGGTGCTGGCGATCAAGGTGCTGGCCTTCGCCCGCCAGGCCGGCGACGCCCGCGGCCACCGGCGCGGCGCGCTCGCCTATACCGCCGGCGTCATGGTGTCCTTCCTCGCGCTGGGCGCGGCCATGCTGGCGCTGCGCGCCGCCGGTGCGCAGCTGGGCTGGGGCTTCCAGCTGCAGTCGCCCGCCGTGGTGGCCGGGCTGGCCGCGCTGTTCACGCTGATCGGGCTGAACCTGGCGGGCGTCTTCGAATTCATGCGCATCGCGCCGCAGGCCCTGTTCAGCGCGCAACTGCGCCATCCGCTGGCCAACGATTTCCTCTCGGGCGTGCTGGCGGTGGTGATTGCCTCGCCCTGCACCGCGCCCTTCATGGGCGCCTCGCTCGGCATGGCGATCGGCCTGCCGGCGCCGCAGGCGCTGCTGCTGTTCGGCGCGCTCGGCGTCGGGTTGGCGCTGCCCTACCTGCTGGCCGGCTTTGTGCCGGCGGTGGCGCGCCTGCTGCCGCGCCCGGGCGCGTGGATGGAAACGCTGCGCCGCCTGCTGGCCTTCCCGATGTTCGCCACCGTCGCCTGGCTGGTCTGGGTGCTCGGCCAGCAAAGCGGCATCGACGGTGCCGGTGCGCTGCTGGCGCTGCTGGTCTGCCTGGCCGCCGTGGTGTGGTCACTCTCCCTGCGCGGGCGCAGCCGGCTGGTCATCGCCAGCCTGCTGGTGGTGTGCACCGCCGCGGTGGCCGGCGCCATCGGCCACAACGTGCTGCAGGGCACGCCGGGCGAGCCGGTGGCGGCGGCCGGTGCTCGCTGGCAGCCCTGGTCGCCCGCGCGGGTGGCCGAACTGCAGGCGCAGGGGCGGCCGGTGTTCGTCGATTTCACCGCCGCCTGGTGCGTCACCTGCCAATACAACAAGCAGACCACGCTGGCCGATGCGCAGGTGCTGGCCGCCTTCGACACCAAGCAGGTCACGCTGCTGCGCGCCGACTGGACGCGGCGCGATCCGGCCATCACCCAGGCGCTGGCCGCGCTCGGCCGCAGCGGGGTGCCGGTGTACGTGCTGGAAGCGCCGGGCAAGGCGCCGCAGGTGCTGACCGAGATCCTGCGCAAGGACGCGCTGCTGGCAGCGGTGCAAGCGCTTTGAGACACTTTGCATCGCTTGGCGGGCCAATTCCTCGCTGCGCTACGGGTTGTCACACCCAGCATCACAAAAGCGTTCTAAGCTGCCGCCGTTGTTTGGATTTTTAAGTGGAGAACAAGCCGAAATGACGTCTTTTTCATCCTCCGCCGCACGTTCCGCGCACGCTGCCCGCCAGGCCCGTGCCGCCCTCAACCGGGCCTCGCGCCGCGCCGTCATGGCCGCGGCGGTGGCGCTGGGCGCGACCCTGCTGATGGGCAATGCCGCCCACGCGGCGCCCGCCGTCGGCCAGAACGCGCCCGATTTCGTCGCCAAGGACACGCAGGGCAAGGAACACAAGCTGTCCGATTTCGCCGGCAAGTTCGTGGTGCTGGAGTGGACCAACCCCGGCTGCCCCTTCGTGCAGAAGCATTACGACAGCGGCAACATGCCGGCCACGCAGAAATCGGCCACCGGCAAGGGCGTGGTCTGGCTGTCGATCAATTCCACCGCGCGCAGCTCGGGCGACTACCTGCCGGCGGCCCAGCTCGACGGCTGGATGAAGTCGCGCACCGCGGCGCCCACCGCCCTGCTGCTCGACGAGGACGGCGTGATCGGCCAGGCCTACGGCGCGCGCACCACGCCGCACATCTTCATCGTCGACCCCAAGGGCGTGCTGGTGTATGCCGGCGGCATCGACAGCATCCCGTCGGCGCGGGTCGACGACATCAAGAACGCCACCAACTACGTCAACCAGGCGCTGGGCGAGGCCTTCGGCGGCAAGCCGATCTCGGCGGCGACCACCCGCGCGTATGGCTGCTCGGTGAAGTACGCCACGTAGCGACGACCCGCGTCTGGCCGGCGCGCTGCGCGGGGCCTGACTTTCGGTGCGGCCGCCGGGCCCGCAAGCGGGCTGCGACAATCGGCCATGCCTTTTGCACCGCTCCAGAACGACACCTTCCTGCGCGCCTGCTGGCGTGAGGCCACCGACTACACCCCCGTCTGGCTGATGCGCCAGGCCGGGCGCTACCTGCCCGAATACGTGGCGACGCGGGCGCGGGCGGGCAGCTTCATGGGGCTGGCGACCAACGTCGACTACGCCACCGAGGTCACGCTGCAACCGCTGGAACGCTACCCGCTGGACGCGGCCATCGTGTTCTCGGACATCCTGACGGTGCCCGACGCCATGGGCCTGGGCCTGTCCTTCGAGGCCGGCGAAGGGCCGCGTTTTGCGCGTCCGGTACGCGATGAAGCTGCCGTGGCGGCGCTGGCCGTGCCCGACCCTGACAAACTGCGCTACGTGTTCGACGCCGTCACCTCGATCCGCCGCGCGCTGCAGGGGCGCGTGCCGCTGATCGGCTTCTCCGGCAGCCCCTGGACGCTGGCCTGCTACATGGTCGAGGGCGCCGGCTCGAGCGACTACCGGCTGGTGAAATCGATGCTCTACGCGCGGCCCGACCTGATGCACCGCATCCTGGCCGTCAACGCCGATGCCGTGGCGGCCTACCTGAACGCCCAGATCGAGGCCGGCGCCCAGGCGGTGATGCTGTTCGACAGCTGGGGCGGCGTGCTGGCCGACGGCGCCTTCCAGGCCTTCAGCCTGGCCTACACGGCGCGCGTGCTGCGCCAGCTGCGCCGCACCGGCGTCGACGGCGAGCGCGTGCCGCGCATCGTCTTCACCAAGGGCGGCGGCTTGTGGCTGCAGGAGATGGCCGAGCTCGAATGCGAGGTGCTGGGGCTGGACTGGACCTTCCCGCTGGGCCGCGCGCGCGCGCTGGTGGGCACCGGCCCGCACGGCAAGGCGCTGCAGGGCAACATCGACCCCAACGTGCTGTTCGCGCCGCCGGCGGCGATTGCCGCCGAGGTCGGCAAGGTGCTGGCCAGCTTCGGCGCGCCGCACCGCGACAAGTCCACGATGGGGCCCACGCACATCTTCAACCTGGGCCACGGCATCAGCCAGTTCACCCCGCCGGAGCATGTCAGCGCCCTGGTCGAGGCGGTGCATGCGCAGTCACGTGCGCTGCGGGCAGAGTGACCGCTCACAAATTGTTAACTTTTGTAAGCCAAGAACGGCCGGCGGGCGATGTCAAGCGGTATTTTGCAAGCGAAGACTGACTTATGCACACAGGCGTTGTTGCGGCGCGCAAAAAGTCAAGCCCTGCCGGCGGCCTTGCTCCTAAACGCATAGCGCTCCTAAGCCATTGATTTATATAGACATTGAACTTTGCTTTTTTTGCAGGCATTCCAACGAAACCCTTGATTTACAAGGCCTCGGAGCGCTTCGAGGGGGGATATCAACAAAGTTATCCACACATTCTTTGGATGGTTCCCAAAACGCAAGTAAATCAAAGGCTTAGTCCATTTTGTTCAATCCAGCGTTAACTATCTGCCTCAAGTGACGTTTCCCATGAAGTGGCAGATCCAGGTCGCCGTGCAGACGCCGGCGCACAGCGGCCTAGGGGAAGTCCTGAGCTACGAATACGCCACAGCCTTGCCGCCCGGCACCCTGGTGCGGGTGCCGTTGGGGCGGCGCGACGTGCTCGGCGTGGTCTGGTCCGCGCAGCCGGCCGAGCCTGCGGCAGGCGATGCGGCCGACGCGCTGGTGCTGCGCCCGGTGGCCGCGGTGCTCGACGGCCTGCCGCCGCTGAACGCCGCCTGGCGCGAACTGGTGGCCTTTGCGGCGCGCTACTACCAGCGCGCGCTGGGCGAGGTGGCGCTGGCCGCCCTGCCGCCGCAGTTGCGCGATCTCAGCACGGTGCAGTTGGCGCGCCGCCTGAAGCGCCAGCGCGCCGCGGCCGCCCTGCCCGCGGGGGAAGACGCAGCGGCACCCCCGCCCGGCGATGCCGCCCCCGGCGCCACGCCGCCCGCCCTCACCCCCGAACAGGCGCAGGTGCTGGCCGCCATCGAGGCCGGCGCCGGCCCCTTCCTGCTGTTCGGCAGCACCGGCAGCGGCAAGACCGAGGTCTACCTGCGCAGCGTGGCCGAGCTGCTCGACCGCCAGCCGGACGCGCAGGCGCTGGTGATGGTGCCGGAGATCAACCTGACGCCGCAGCTCGAAGCGCGCTTTCGCGCCCGCTTCGCGCCGCGCTTCGGCGCCGAATCAGTGGTCTCGCTGCACAGCGGCATGACCAACCCGCAGCGGCTGGCCAGCTGGCTGGCGGCGCACAGCGGCGCCGCGCGCATCGTGCTGGGCACGCGCATGGCGGTGTTCGCTTCCATGCCGGCGCTGCAGCTGATCGTGGTCGACGAGGAACACGACCCCAGCTACAAGCAGCAGGAAGGCGCCCGCTATTCGGCGCGCGACCTGGCCGTGTGGCGCGGCCGGCGCGAGAGCGCCAAGGTGCTGCTGGGCTCGGCCACGCCCTCGCTGGAAAGCTGGCACCAGAGCCGGCCGGCCGAGGGCGACGACCCCGGCGGGCGCTACACCCGCCTGCGGATGCCCTCGCGCATCGCCGCCACCCCGGGCGCGGGCAATGCACCGGCCCCGCCCGCCGCACTGCCCGCGGTGCGGCTGGTCGACATGAACCTGCAGCCGCCCAAGACGGTGCTGTCGGGCGCCTTGCTGGAAGCCATCGGCCAGCGCATTGCGCGCGGCGAGCAGAGCATGGTCTTTCTCAACCGGCGCGGCTATGCGCCGGTGCTGGCCTGCGGCGACTGCGGCTGGAAGAGCGAATGCCCGCACTGCAGCGCCTACCGCGTGTTCCACAAGATCGACCGCACGCTGCGCTGCCACCACTGCGGTTTCACCGAGCGCGTGCCGCGCGCCTGCCCGGCCTGCGGCAACCCCGACATTGCACCGGTCGGGCGCGGCACGGAGCGGCTGGAAGAACACCTGGGCGAGCTGTTCGCCGGCATCCGCCGGGCCGACGGCTCGGCCGTGCGCATCGCCCGCATCGACGCCGACAGCACGCGCAAGCAGGGCGCGCTGGAGCAGCAGCTGGCGGCGGTGCACGACGGCGAGGTCGACGTGCTGGTCGGCACCCAGATGATCGCCAAGGGGCACGACTTCCGCCGCGTCACGCTGGTGGCGGCGGTGAACCCCGACGGCGCGCTGTTCTCCAGCGACTTCCGCGCGCCCGAGCGCCTGTTCGGCCTGCTCATGCAGTCGGCCGGACGGGCCGGGCGCGACGCCGCCTACCTGGCGGCGCAAGGCAGCAGCGCCGAGATGTGGATCCAGACCTTCCACCCGCAGCACCCGCTGTTCGGCGCGCTGCGGCGCCACGACTACGCCGCCTTCGCGCGGCAGGAACTGGCCGAGCGCCGCGCCGCCGGCATGCCACCCTTCGCCTCGCAGGCACTGGTGCGCGCCGACGCCCGCACGCAGGAAGCCGCGCAGGCCTTCCTGGCCGCCTTTGCGGAGGACGCCAGCGCGCTCGAGGGCGCCGACCTGGTGACACGCTACCCGCCGGTGCCGCTGGCGATCCAGCGGGTGGCCAACGTCGAGCGCGCCCAGATGCTGCTCGAGAGCCCCTCGCGCGCCGCCCTGCAGCGCCTGCTCGCGCAAGGCCAGCCGCTGCTGCACGCGCTGCGCCGCCGGCCCGAGGGCAAGGGCGTGATCCGCTGGCTGGTCGACGTCGATCCGCAGGCGATCTGAGCCACAGGGCGCCCAAGATGGCGCCTTGTCCTGCGCGCCGCCGCGCGCGGCGCGGCTAAGGTCGGGCCAATGCCCGAACTTCCCGAGCTTCCTCGTTGTCCGCACCGTGCTGGCGCCCGACGAAAAGCAAGCCAAAGTACGCGTTCGACCCGCCGTAGCGTGGGGAATATCGCCCAGGCGCAAGATTCTGAAAAATCAGTTGACGCCAGCGGGTTGACCGGCAAGCTCCTTCCATCAGGCTCTCGATCACATCCATGACCTTCACGCACGGACGCACCGTTTTCATGCTGTTGCTGCTGGTGGCCGTCACCCACCCGGCGCAGGCGGCCGACCTCGCGCTGGAGGGTAACCGCCTGGTGGTGACGGGCATGCTCGACGGCAGCGTCGTGCAGCCCTTCGTCGCCAAGCTGGCCGAGGGCGGCGTGAAGACCGTGGTGTTCGAGGATTCACTCGGCGGCACCGCCCAGGCCGCCGTGCAGTACGCCGATGCGATACGCGCCAGCGGCGTCGAGACCGAGGTGATCGGCCAGTGCTATGCCGCCTGCGCCTACGCCTTCCTGGCCGGCAAGGAACACCGCTTCGGGCACGGCCCGCAGGTCAACGTGCTGCTGATCCCGGTGCTCACGCGGCCCAAGGCCGAGGAACTGGCCGAGCGCTGGCGCGGCGAGCGCGCCGCGCAGTCGCTGGCCGAATTCGTGTCGCCGGTGGCCGCGCGCTCCGAGGCGGATGGCGTCGCCGCGGCGGTGCCGCCGCCCACGCCGGAGCGCTGGCAGCCCGAGCACGGCGTGCTGTTCACCGCCACGCCCACGCTGTTCGGCCGCATCTACAACAGCTATTACTGCGACGGCACGCAGGGCAGCGACCTGACGCGCTGCGAACTGCTGAGCGACGCCGACCCCTTCAAGCTAGGCGTGCTGACGCCTTGAATTGACTCCCCCATTTGGGCTGCTCCGCGGCCGCTCGAATGCGGCGCGGGTTCATCGCCAGTGCGCGAGTTGCCCAACCGCCAGCGGGAAGGTGAAGAAGGCGGCCACGGTGGTCCACAGGATGATCCGCGCGATGCGCCCGTTGTCGGCGCCAAAGCGCTCGGCCAGCATCGACACGTTGCTGGCGCTGGGCAGCGCCGCCACCAGCACCAGCGTGGCGGCGGCCGGGAGCGACAGCGGCAGCCCCAGCGCGCGGGCGGCCAGCGCCATCGCCAGCACCAGCAACGGATGCACCAGCAGCTTGGCGAACACGATCGGCAGCACGTCGGACACGCGCGCCGGGTGGCCGGCCGCACGCGCCTGCATGGCCGAGCGCGCCAGCACCGCGCCGATGGTGAACAGCGCGGCCGGCGAGGCGGCGTCGGCCAGCATCGCCACCGTCTTGTCGATCGGGCCGGGCGGCGTCCACTGCGCGGCCGAGGCGGCGGCGCCGATCAGGATCGACCACGGCATCGGGTTGAGGAAGGCACCGCGCAGCGCCTGCTTCACGGCGCGCGCCACGCCGTGCGCGCCGGCGCCGTCCAGCCGCGACAGCGCGATGCACAGCGACGAGGTGACGATCATGTCGAAGGCGATGGTGAGGATCACCGGACCGGCCGCCTGCGCGCCCAGGATGGCGCTGACCAGAGGCACGCCCATGAAGCCGGTGTTGGGAAAGGCCGCCACCAGCGCGCCGAAGGCGCCGTCGTTCCAGCCGATGCGCGCGTTGCGCGTGAACAGCACCACCGCGCCCACCAGCAGCAGCGCGCACAAGCCCCACACCAGCACCACGCCGCCGTCGAGCAGCTGGCCGATCGGCGTGCTGGCGCCGAAGCGGTAGAGCATGCACGGCAGGGCGAAATACAGCACGAAGGCGTTGAGGCCGGGAATCGATTCGAGCGGCAGGATGCGCCGGCGGGCGGCCAGGTAGCCGGCGGCGATCAGCGCGAAAAAGGGGAAAGTGACGAGAAATACGGCGAGCACGGCCCGACATTGTCGCCGCAGCCGGCGCTGGCGGCGGTTGAGTTGAGGGGGCCCCGTATGATTGGCCGCTTTGCGCCCGACCGCTTCGCGCCGCCCTTTCTCCCATGTCCTCCGGCCTCAATCTCGCGCAGCAGGAAGCTGTGAACTACATGCATGGCCCCTGCCTGGTGCTGGCCGGTGCGGGTTCGGGCAAGACGCGCGTGATCACGCACAAGATCGCGCGCCTGATCCAGGCCGGGCTGGAGCCGCAGCGCATTGCCGCCATCACCTTCACCAACAAGGCCGCCGCCGAAATGCGCGAGCGCGCCAAGGGCCTGATCGGGCGTGACGCGCGCAAGGTGGTGGTGTGCACCTTCCACGCGCTGGGCGTGCGCATGATGCGCGAGGACGGCGCGGTGCTCGGCCTGAAGCCGAAGTTCAGCATCCTCGACAGCGACGACGTCACCAAGATCCTGAAGGACGCCGGCGGCACCACCGACGCCGCCACCGCCCGCATCTGGCAGTGGACCATCAGCAAGTGGAAGAACATGGGCCTGAACGCGGCGCAGGCCGAGGCGCAGGCGGTGGACGACAACGAGCGCGTGACGGCGCGCATCATGGCGCGCTACGAAGAGCGGCTGACGGCCTACCAGAGCGTGGATTTCGACGACCTGATCGGCATGCCGCTCAAGCTGCTGCGCGACCATGCGGAAGTGCGCGAGAAGTGGCAGGCCACGCTGGGCCATGTGCTGGTCGACGAATACCAGGACACCAACGCCACGCAATACGAGGTGCTGAAGGCGATCGTCGGCGAGCGCGGGCGCTTTACCGCGGTGGGCGACGACGACCAGTCGATCTACGGCTGGCGCGGCGCCACGCTGGACAACCTGCGCAAGCTGCCGGTGGATTTTCCCAACCTGAAGGTGGTCAAGCTGGAGCAGAACTACCGCTCCACCAGCGCCATCCTGCGGGCGGCCAACAACGTCATCGGCCCCAACCCCAAGCTGTTCCCCAAGACGCTGTTCTCCGAACTGGGCGAAGGCGAGCCGGTGCGCGTGGTCGACGCCGACAACGAGCAGCACGAGGCCGAGCGCGCGGTGGCGCGCATCGTGAGCCTGCGCGAGACTTCGCAGCACAAGGAATTCCGCGACTTCGCCGTGCTGTACCGCGCGAACCACCAGGCGCGGGTGTTCGAGCAGGCGCTGCGCAAGGCGCAGATCCCCTACAAGGTCTCGGGCGGCCAGAGCTTTTTCGACCGCGCCGAAATCAAGGACCTGTGCGGCTGGTTTCGCCTGTGGGTCAACAACGACGACGACCCGGCCTTCCTGCGCGCCGTGACCACGCCCAAGCGCGGCATCGGCCACACCACGCTGCAGGCGCTGGGCGTGTTCGCCTCGCAGTACAAGCTGAGCCTGTTCGAGGCGCTGTTCAGTTCCTCCCTGCCCAGCGTGATGCCCAAGCGCGCGCTCGACGGCCTGCATGAGTTCGGGCGCTACATCAACGACCTCGAATACCGCGCGCGCCACACCGTGGGCGCCGAGGACGCACGCGCCTTCCTGAACACCTGGCTCAAGGAAATCGACTACGAGAAGCACCTCTACGAAGGTGAGGACAGCGAGGCCGCCGCGGCCAGCCGCTGGACCAACGTGATGGAGTTCTGCGACTGGATGGCGCAGCGCTGCGGCGGCGAGATCGACGATGCGGCCGGGGTCAGCGGCGGCGGCGAGCGCAAGAACATGCTGGAAGTGGCGCAGACCATTTCGCTGCTCTCCACCATCAGCGAGCGCGAGCAGGACCAGAACGTGGTGACGCTCTCCACGCTGCATGCCTCCAAGGGCCTGGAGTGGCCGCACGTGATGCTGATCGGCGCCAACGAAGGGCTGCTGCCCTTCAAGCTGGACGACGACGACGGCCGTCAGGAAAAGGTGTCGGACAGCATCGTCGAGCGCCTGCAGGAAGAGCGCCGCTTGATGTACGTGGGCATCACGCGCGCACAGCGCAGCCTGGCGGTGAGCTGGACCAAGAAGCGCAAGAAGGGCCGCGAGATGGTGGCCGCGCAGCCCAGCCGCTTCATCGCCGAGATGGCGCTGGACAAGACCACGGCGAAGGAGGATCCGCGCGAGAAGCTCAAGGCCCTGCGCGCCGAATTCGCCAAGCGCGCAGCCGATGCGGCCGCCGCCACCGCGGCCAGCGAATCCCCCGCCGCGCCATGAAAGCCTTTGCCGCCTTCCTGCTGGCCGCCGGCGTGGCCCTTGCGCTGGCCGCCTGCGCGCCCTTGCCCGCTGCCGGCCCCACCACGGCGCCCGCGCCCGACCCGCGCAGCCTGAGCACGCCCGGCTGCCCGGCCGACGCGCGCGACCTGCCGCCCGGCGCCCTGTACGGCCGCTGGGAGGCCCGCATCGAGGGCCAGGACGGCCCCGCCATCGTGCAACTGCACAAGCACCCGGACTACAACGGCGTGCAGGGCAGCGTGGCACGCTCGGGCCAGCCCGCGGCCCGGCTCGCCGGCGACATCGACAGCGACGGTGCGTTGAGCCTGGACGAATCGCAGGACGGCCGCACGATCAGCGCGACCTGGTCGGCGCCGCTGCGCGTCGGCTCCTGCGGCAACACCTTCGAGGGCTCGTGGCGCAACGCGGCGGACGACAGCGTTCACGCCTTCACACTTCAAAAGACCACAGGGAATTGACGATGGAGCAAGCAGCAGCACGTTGGTGCTTCATGACGCTGGCCGGCATGGCCGGTATGGCCGGCGCAGGGGCGGTGGTGGGCGCGCACGCGCAGCCGGCCAGTTCGCTGGCGACTGCGCAACTCACGTGGCAGCAATGCCGGGCCCTCACGGGTGACGAGGCGCGCCTGGCCTGCTTCGACCGCTGGGCGCAACAGCAGACGCTGCCCGCCATGGCGGTGCCACCCGCCCCGCCGGTGCTGGCCACCACGCAGCCCGACGAGAAGACGCCGCCGCCGGTCGACGCCAGCCTGCCGGCCACGCGCGTGGTGCAGGTGGCCAAGGTCGACGGCTGCCGCGACCGCCAGTATTCGACGCTGTCGCGCTTCTGGGAACTGGAAGAAGGCAGCGACTGCGGCGTGTTCGGCTTTCGCGGCTATCGCCCGCTCAACGTCTCCTTCTCGGGCGCCACCCACGAACCCGACACGCCGACCTCGCCAGCGCCGGACCACAACGGCACGCCGACCGACTACCAGGCCTACGAGATGCGCATTGCGCTGTCGGTGCGCACCAAGCTCGCGCAGGGCCTGCTCACCGGCAGCGACCCGCTGCGCAAGGATTCGCTCTGGTTCGGCTACACGCAGAAGTCGACCTGGCAGCTGTTCAACGAAGCGCTGTCGCGCCCCTTCCGCACGACCGACCACGAGCCCGAGCTGATGTATGTCTACCCGACCGACATGAAGCTGCCGGGCGGCTGGCGCTGGCGCTACGCCGGCGCCGGCCTGGTGCACCAGTCGAACGGCCAGAGCGAGCCGCTCTCGCGCAGCTGGAACCGCGTCTACCTGATGGGCGGCATGGAGCTGGACGACCGCTTCCAGGTGACCGCGCGCGTGTGGGACCGCATCAACGAAAGCGCCGACAGCGACGACAACCCGGACATCGTGCACTACCTCGGCCACGGCGACGTGCGCGCCAGCTGGAACTACGACCACCGCAACACCTTCGCCATGAGCAGCGCCATCGGCGGCAAGGGCGCCGTGCGCCTCGAATGGCTGCGCGCCATCGGCGACCCGGACAAGAGCAACCTGCGCTTTCACGTGCAGCTGTTCAACGGCTACGGCGACACGCTGGTCGACTACAACCGCAGCCGCACCGTCTTGAGTGTCGGCCTCAGCCTGGTGGACTTCTAAGGTCTTGCCCCCTCTCCCCAAAGGGGAGAGGCGTCAGACCCAAACCTCCAGCAGACTCAATCGCCCAGGTAAGCCTTGTGCAGCGCCGGTGAGGCGGCGATCTCGCTGGCGCTGCCGCTGGCCACCACTTCGCCGTTCTCGATCACGCAGGCGTGGTCGGCCAGGGCCAGCGCCAGGCCGGCCATCTGGTCGACCAGCAGCACGGTCATCGACTCGTTGCGCAGCCGGTCGAGCGCGGTGAAGAGCTCGTCGATGACTTTCGGCGCCAGGCCGAGCGAGGGCTCGTCGAGCAGCAGCACCTGCGGCTGTGCCATCAGGCCGCGCGCGATCGCCAGCATCTGTTGCTCGCCGCCCGACAGCAGGCCGGCGCGCTGGTGCAGGCGTTCGCGCAGGCGCGGAAAGCGCTCGAGCATGTCTTCCAGCCGCGCATCCAGGCCCTCGGGCTTGAGAAAGCCGCCCAGGCGGATGTTGTCGCGCACGCTCAGCTCGGGAAACACCTGGCGCCCTTCGGGCACCAGCACCAGGCCGCGCGCCACGATCTGCTCGGCACCCAAGGTGGTGATGTCTTCGCCATCGAGCGTGATGGCGCCGCGCAGCGGCCGGTGCAGGCCGGCCAGCGCGCGCATCAGCGTCGACTTGCCGGCGCCGTTGGCGCCGAGCAGCGCCACCATTTCGCCGCGCCGCACGTGCAGGTCGATGCCGCGCAGCACCGGCTCGGCGCCGTAGCCGGTGACCAGCCCGGTCACGTGCAGCACCTCCGGCGGCGACACGTCTTCGTTGGCCGCGGCGGCGCTCGCCGGCTGGCGCGTGCCCTGGAACAGTTCACCGTCACCGAGGTAGGCCTTGCGCACCGCCGGGTCCTGCTGGATCGCCGCCGGGCTGCCGGCGGCCAGCCGCTGGCCGGCGTCGAGCACCACCACCTGGTCGGAAATGTCCATCACCAGCGCCATGTCGTGCTCGACCAGCAGCACGCCGATGCCGGCCTGCGCGATGCGCCGCAGCAGCGCCGCCAGTTGCGCCTTGTCCTCGCGCGACAGGCCGGCCGCGGGTTCGTCGAGCAGCAGCACATCGGGGTCGGTCGCCAGCGCGCGTGCGATCTCCACCACGCGCCGGTCGACGTGCGGCAGGTCGGCCGCCAGCGCGTTCGGTGCACCGTGGTAGCCGCAGGCCACCAGCAGTTCGCGGCTGCGCTCGCGCACGGCGGGCGCACTGAAGCGCTGCGCACCCAGCAGCGCGCCGAGCCGGCCCTGGCTGGCGGCCAGCGCGACGTTGTCCTCCACGCTCAGCGTACCGAACAGTTGCGAGGTCTGGTAGGTGCGCGCCACGCCACGCCGCGCCGCGCGCCATGCGACGCCGCCCTGCAGCGGCGCGGCGCCCAGCGCAAAGCTGCCCGAGGACGGCGTGTAGAAGCCGCTCAGCATGTTCAGCGCGGTGGTCTTGCCGGCGCCGTTCGGGCCGATCAGCGCCGTCACTGCGCCGGCCGGCACCTGCAGGTCGAGCCCGCTGACGGCGCGCACGCCGCCGAACACGCGGGTCAGGCCGCTGGCGCCGAGCGCCTGGCGCACACGCACCGGCAAGGGCAGCGCCGTGCCGAGCGCAGCGCCCGCCGCGTTCGGCAAGGCAGGCACGGCGCGCGAACGCCAGTGCGCGAACAGGCCACTGACGCCGCCGGGCGCCACCCACAGCACCACCAGCAGCAAGGCGCCGAAGAACAGCAGCCGAAACTCCTCCAGGCTGGACAAGAGTTCCGGCAACAGGCCGACGATGACCGCACCGAACACCGGTCCGAGGACCGCGCCGGCGCCGCCGATCATCACCACCAGCACGAACAGGATCGACTGGATGAAGGCGAAGCTGTTGGGCGTGACCATGCCCGACAGCGGCGCGAACAACCCGCCCGCCAGCCCGGCCAGCGCCGCCGACAGGGCGAAGGCCACCGTCTTCACGCGCACCGGGTCGATGCCGATCGATTCGGCGGCGGTCTCGCTGTCTTTCACGGCGCGCATCGCCGCACCCCAGGTGCCGCGCGAGAGCAGCGCAAAGGCCGTCAGCGCGACGGCGGCGGTGATCAGCGCGATCATCGTCACGCCGCGCTCGCCGCCGACGCCGAAGAGCGACGGCTGCGCAATGCCCATCAGGCCGTTCTGCCCACCCGTCAGGCCGCGCCACTCGATCGCGCCGTGCTCGACGATGAAGCCGAAGGCGATGGTGATCATCGCCAGGTAAGGTCCCTTGACGCGCAGCGCCGGCAGCGCGAGCAGCCAGCCGGCGGCGCCGGCCAGCAACATCGCCACCGGCCAGGCCAGCCAGAAATTCCAGCCGGCGCTGCCGGTGAGGATCGCCACCGTGTAGGCGCCGATGGCGTAGAAGCCGACGTGGCCGAAGGACACCTGCCCGGTCAGGCCGAGCAGCACGTTCATGCCGACGCCGACGATGGCGAGCAGCGCGACATTGGCCAGCACGAACACGTAGTAGCCGTTGAGCTGGGTCGCCAGCGCCAGCGTGGCGGCCAGCAGCAGCACGCCGAGCGGCCAGGCGGGGCGCTGCGCCACAAAGGACGGCGCCGCGGCCGGGCCGCCAGATGCGCGGTGCGCGCGTCGCGTTCGCTGCGCGCCATGTCGGTCAGGGAAGCACTCATACCTTGCGGATTTCCATGCGGCCGAACAGGCCATTGGGGCGCGCGGCCAGCGCCACGATCACCAGCGCGAAGCTGATGATCTGGGTGTAGCTGGAGCCCAGCGTGGCGGTGATGGAAGCCTCGACCAGACCGAACAGCAGCCCGGCCAGCATCACGCCCCAGGCGCTGCCGATGCCGCCCAGGATGGCGACGGCGAAGGCCTTGAGGCCGAACAGCGTGCCCATGTGCGCCTCGACATTGAAGAGCGGCGCGATCAGCACGCCGGCAATCCCGGCGAACACGGTCGACAGCGCAAACGCACCGGCCACCACGCGCTGGATCGGGATGCCCATCAGCCGTGCGGCCGCCGGGTTCTGCACCACTGCCAGCATGGCAACGCCCCAGCGCGTGCGCCGCGCCACCGCATGCAGCACCGCGGCCAGCGCCAGCCCGACCAGTGGGATCAGCAACTGCAGCGGGTACACGCCGAGGCCGACGTCACCCAGCTGCAGCGGCGACTGCGCGAGCGCCATCGGCAGGCTGCGCGGCTCCTTGCCGAAGGTGAACATCACCACGTTGTCCAGCACGATGCCCAGCGCCACGGTGGACATCAACCAGGCGTTGGAGCCGCGGCTGGCGAAGGGCCGCACCGCGAAGAACTCGACCACCAGGCCGTACAACGCGCACAGCAGCAACGCCAGCGCGATGGCGGCGGCCAGCGGCCAGCCCAGCGTCTGCGCGAAGGCGTAGGTCAGCACCGCGCCGAGCATCATCGAGCTGCCCTGCGCGAAATTGACGGTGCCCGAGACGGCGTAGGTGACGTGAAAGCCCAGCGCCATCAGGCCGTACATGCTGCCCAGGCCCAGGCCGCTGATCAGTGCGGACAACAACATGCAGTTCGCTTTAGTTCGTCAATCCAACGGGCAGAATGCGGTTGTCGATGAACTGCGCCCACACGTAGTCGTCGGCACTCAGCGCGTCGTGCACGGTCGGCGAGAAGGGCTTGTCATAGGTCTTGATCAGGCCTTCGTACTTGCCGATCTTGTAGAAGCCCTGGCGCACCGCGTCGCCATCGGTCGAGCCGGCGGCGGTGATGGCCAGCGCGGACAGTTGCATGCCGTCGTAGGCGTTGGCCACGCCCACCGCGGGCGTGATGTCGTCCGGGCCCTTGATGTTGGGGTACTTGGCCTTCAGCTCGGCGATGACCTTCTCGCCCACCGGGCCCTGCTTGCCGAAGAAGCTGTAGGTCTGCACGAAGTGCACGTTCTTGCCGTTCGGGCCGGCCAGCTCGGTGAAGCGACCACCGGCCGGGCCCCAATGCGAAACGATCGGCACCTGCCAGCCCATGCGGTCGAGCGACTTGACCACCTGCGCCGAGGGGCCGACGTTGCCGACCATGAACAGCACGTCGGCGCCGGCCGCCTTCAGGCGCGTGAGTTGCGGCACCACGTCGATGTCGTTGCCCTCGAACTTCTCCACGCCCACGGCCTTCATGCCCTTGGCTTCGAGCGCCTTGTGCAGGCCCTTCTCGTTCGACTCACCCCACGGGTTGTTGACCAGGATCATGCCCGGCTTGCTGGCCTTGAAAGTCTTCTGGGCGTAGGCCAGCATGCCGACGTCGACGATCTCGTCGACCGCCGAGACGCGGAACGCGAAGTTGGGGTTGGCGCCGTTCATGGTGATCGGCGTGCCGGCCGCCCACGGGCCCATGAAGGGCGTCTTTTCCTGGTTGGCGATCGGCACGATCGCCATCGACACCGGCGTGTCGAGGCCGCCGAACAGCACCGCCACCTTCTCCTTGAAGATCAGCTCGCGCGCCGCCACCACGCCCTTGGCCGGGTTGCCTTCGTCATCGCGGCGCACCAGTTCCACCTTGCGCCCGCCGAGCAGGCCGCCCTTGGCGTTGATCTCATCGATCGCCACGGTGAGGCCGCGCGTGATGGCTTCGCCGGCCAGCGCCGACTGGCCCGACAACGCGGTGACCAGGCCGATCTTGATCGGCTCGGCCGCCAGCGCCGGCAGGCTGAACAAGGAAGCGCTGCCCAGGGCAGCGGCGAGCGCCACGACGCGGCGGCGCAGGGGAGACTTCAGGACGGGCATGGGTTTCTCCGTGAAAGGTGAAGGAGCAGAAACGAAAGCAGATTGAAAGCAACTTGCAAGCTCCATGCCAATCGTTAACAATTTGAATTTCCCTCTGAATGCAGGTTGAATCAGTTTTTGCGTACATTTAATAATCCACTTTGTCGACAATCTGAGAACCCATTGCGCACACAAATAGCGCGCCAAGGCGCACGCACCCACCCGAATTGGTGCGTGGCGACGCCAGGCAAGCACCCTGCAAACGCACTACGCTAGAGCCCGCCACTCCCCGCCCACTTCGCCTTGCGTCGTCCGACCACCATGCCCTCTCCCCTGCGCACGCCGCGCGCCAGCGCCAAGACATCGCCCCACGCCCGGGCCGCCCGCAGCACGCCGCGGCCGCGGGTTGCGCCGCCCGAAGCCGATGCATCCGCCGGTGCGCCAGCCGACATCGACGCACGCATCTACCAATCGGTGTTCGACAGCGTGATGGCGCAGCGCCTGACGCCCGGCACCAAGCTGCCCGAGGCGGCGCTGTGCGAACTGTTCGGCGTCAGCCGCACGGTCGTGCGGCGCGTGCTGCAGGCGCTGGCACACGATCACATCGTCGACCTGCGGCCGAACCGCGGCGCCGTGGTGGCCGCGCCCTCACCCGAGGAAACGCGGCAGATCTTCGAGGCGCGCCGCGGCGTGGAAAAGGCACTGGTGGAACTGGCCGTGGCCAACGCCAGCGCGGCCGACGTTGCCGCGTTGCGCAGCCAACTGGCCGATGAACACGCGGCCATGCACCAATACGACCAAGGCGCCTGGGCGCGCCTGGCCTGCAACTTTCACCTGCGCGTTGCCGCGCTGGCGCGCAACCCGATCCTGGAGCGCTACCTGAGCGAACTGATGTCGCGCTGCTCGCTCATCGTCGCGCTCTACGAGCCGCCCGGCAACGCGCGCTGCGAGCACGACGAGCACAGCCACATCGTCGACTGCATCGCGCGTGGCGACGCCGCCGGCGCGGCCGCGGCGATGGGCGCGCACCTGCAGGAACTGGAACGCCACATCAACCTGGCGCACACCCCACCCGAGAAGAACCTGGCGCACATGCTCGGCCTCGACTGAAGCCCCCACCATGCAAATCGACTTTTCCCAGATCACCGAATACCAGCGCTACAAGCTGATGGCCAGCCTCATCGTGCCGCGCCCGATCGCGCTGGTCACGACGCTCAGCGCCAACGGCGTGCTCAACGCCGCGCCCTTCAGCATGTTCAATATGCTCGGCGAGGAGCCGCCGATCGTCATGATCAGCATCAACCGCCTGAAGGACGGCGCGCTGAAAGACACCGCCGCCAACATCGTGCGCACCGGCGAATTCGTGGTGCACCTGAGCGACGAGGCGATGGCCGAGAAGATGCACCGCTGCGGCGACCGCCTGCCGCCGGACGAAAGCGAACTGGCGCACGTCGGCTTCACCTCCGCGCCCTGCAACGCCGTGGCGCCGGCCCGCATTGTCGAGGCACCGGTGGCCTTCGAATGCACGCTGTGGGAAACGCTGGAGACCGAAAGCCGCCAGATCTTCATCGGCCAGGTGCGCTGGCTGCACGCGCGTGAAGGTTTGATCGACACTGACCTGTGGCGGGTGCGCTTGCAGAACTACTTCCCGGTCGGGCGCTTCGGCGCCAGCTTCTACGTCAACACGCGCGAGCGGTTTTCGCTGGAAGGAAGTGGGCAGAAGGACACGGCGAGCACGACGACGGCGATTGACGAGATGTAGGCCGCGCGCGGCGCGATCGCAGCGCCGGCTGCAGGTACGATCCCGCCATGGCCCAAGTCTCTGCAATCACCCTGCGACAGCTGCGCGCCTTTGTCGCGGTTGCCGAGGAGGGCAGCATCGTGCGCGCCGCGCAGCGTCTCCATCTGACCGCCTCGGCGCTGTCCATGCTGCTGAGTGCCTTGGAAGGAGAGGTCGGCATTCGCCTCCTGGAGCGCACGACACGACGCATGGTTCTGACGGACGCCGGTCAGACCCTGCTGCCATGCCTGCTGCAAACGCTGGCCAATCTCGACACTGCGCTGACCGACGTTCAGGCCTTGTCCCAGCGCCGTGGCTCGCTGCTGCGCATCGCCACATCGCCGCTGATGGCGGCAACCCTTTTACCGCCGTTGCTGGCGAGCTTCCGAACGGGCTTCCCGGAGATTGTCCCGGTCCTGAACGATGTTTCGGTGGATGAGGTCGCGCGCTTCGTGCGTGCTGGCGATGCCGACATCGGCATCTGCACGGAGGATGTCAAGGCTCTGGACCTGCAGTCCCGCGTGCTCTTCCAGGACCGCCTGGTGCTGGCCTGCCCCCCCGGCCATGCCTTGGCCGACAAACCTGAGGTCCGATGGCGCGACCTGGCGGGCGAGCCATTGATCCTGATGGGACGCGATACCGGTTTGCGCAGCCTCACGGAACGCGGTCTCTCGACGCTGGGTGAATTGACGCAGCCTGCCTTCGAGGTGAAGCACGTGACGACCGCCATTGCCTTGGTGGAAGCAGGCCTGGGCATCTCCGTTCTCCCGAGCTATGCGCTCGCGCGCGCGCCCACGGCGGCAGTGCGATCCGTTGCACTGGTTGACCCGATCGTCGAGCGCGCGATCGTGGCGTTGAGCGCGCCCGAGCGCCCCTTGTTTGGCGCAGCCGAAGCCTTCCTCGCCCATTTCCAGGAGAACGCACTGTGGGGTGGCCACCTCCCGCACCAGGCCCAGGCCTGAGGCCCGCGCGGAAGTCACCTCAGCCTGGTCTCTGGCTTCGCTCGTGCCAGCTTTTCCAGTCGCGGCCCGGATGAACTTCGCCACACGTCGGGCAGCGTCTTGCTTCATCAGGCGACGCATAGAAGGCCTGATAGATCGGTGGCAAGTCGTCCACGATGCTTGACAGCTGCAGCTCCCTGCGAAACACGGAAGTTCCACAGGCGGCGCAATACCATTCGAACGCGTCCTTGATGCCCGCAGGGCGAGGAAATTCGATCACGGTGCACAGACTTCCGGGTTCGGGGCGTTGGGGCGAATGCGGCACATGCGCAGGAAGCAGGAAGATGTCGCCCTCGCGCAGGTCGATGCGCTCAAACCGGCCGCGATCGGCGATGAGCAGGTGCGCGTTGCCCTTGAACTGGTGGAAATACTCTTCGTAAGGGTCGTCGTGGAAGTCGGTGCGCTGGTTCGGTCCACCGACAACCGTGACGATCATGTCTGCATCTTTCCAGACTTGCTGGTTCCCCACAGGGGGCTTGAGCAGGTGTTGATGATCCTGGATCCACTGGGCCAAATTGATGGGTTTACGCATGGCGGCTTCTGGTGTGGGTTGATGTGGGTTCGGAATGGCTAGAGCACGAGGGCGGCGCGCCGGTCGAGCACGGCTTTCAGCGCGCTGTAGGCGGTCACGCGTGATGTGCGAGGGTTTTCCGGGTCGGCCTGATTTTCCAGTTTGAGGTGCAGATGCCCGGCTGCGCCCCAGGCCTCAACCTCATGGCAGTTCTGGTGAAGGCGTGGATCGGCCCAGAGCTCAACGCGCGTTCGCTCCATTCCCAGCGACGCCAAGGCCACCGTGGCCGCGACGTTCGCATTGCGTGGATAGTCGCGGGCCGCGTCGGAAGCGCTGCCCTCGAACAGGAGGGTGGGTTCGCTCAGCTTTTCGAGGTCGACCAGACCTTCTGCGGGACTGCCCTTCCAGGCGAGAGGCGGCTTGCTCCCGCGATAGACCACGTCTTGCAGGCCCGCCAAGCGGGCAGCGGCCAACCAGTCCGTGCCGCCGATCGCCCCCGCCACCAGCAGGATCTTGCGGCCGCTGCGATGCGCCGCCGCCTTCAAGGCCGCCAATCGAACGGCGTCGGCAAGCGCGCCCACCGAGACCACCAGCAAGTCGCAACCATGCTCCAGCGCGGCCCGTCCATGCGCATCAACGGCAGCATGGCCGGCGCATTCGATCACCAGCTCGGGTTGGCTGTGCAGCATGTCTGATGGATCTTCGGTAATCAGTCCTCCAAGCGGCGCCAGTTCACCGGTCGCGGTGAGGCGCCCCTGATCCCGTTGGCGCACCAGAACGCTGACCACCTCAATGCTGTCCGAGTGCGCGAGCAACCCGCGCGCCAGACTTTGCCCGATGGCGCCCAGTCCGATCAGCGCAACGCGAAGTCGATGCGTCATCGCGTCACCCACTGCCACGCCGCGAAGCCGCCTGCCGCCAGCAACAAGACGGCGCACCACGCCCACCGGCGCGGGTTGTGCGCAAGCGGAATGGATTCGTTCGCCGGCCGGGCCTGCTGGACCGCCGCTGCCGTCGGAATATCCCGCGCCGTCTCGCAAGGGAGTGGCTGGGACAACTGTCCACCGAAGCGCTCGAAGAACTCCGCGCTCATCTTGCGTACCGAGCCTTCAATCAGCCGCGAACCGAGTTGTGCCAGCTTCCCGCCCACCTGGGCCTCTGCGGTCCAATCCAGTCGCGTGTCGCCCCCTTCGAGTTCGTCGAGCTTCACATGCGCCTGCCCCTTGCCGAATCCAGCCACGCCGCCCTGCCCCGAGAACTGAAGGGTGAGCGCATGCGGTGGATCCAGGTCAGCCACGGCGACCGTGCCAGCAAAGCGCGCGGAGACCGGGCCGACCGTGACCTTGATCTTGCATTCGAAGGTGGTTTCCGCGGTGCGCTCGAAGGATTCGCAACCTGCGAGGCTCGCGCGAAGAACCACCGGGTCGAGCAGCGCGTCCCACACACGTGATCGCGGGTGGGGAAGGATTTGAGTGCCTTGGTAGTTCATCGTTGGGAAGTCATTCGTTGAACGGCTCGCCGAGCGAGCACGCCGGCGAGATGCAGGCGGTAGTGCGCACTGGCATGCAGGTCTCCGATCGCCAGGGAGGCCTCTGGCAGGAGGCCCTGGAGGGCTTGCGGTTCGAAGGTCCGCGCCAGCGCCGCCTCCGCTTGTGGCCAGCGGCACACACCCAGACCCAGGCCGGTGATGGCAACGCGCACCAGACCGCGTGCGGCGTCCCGCGCGACCGCGACGCCCGTGACGGCGAAGCGCGAGGCGGGCTGCTCTTCCTTCACATAGACCACGTCCTTCAGCCTGTCGAAGCGGGCGCCGAGCAGCACTTCGTCTGGCGCCAGCGCGGTCGCAAAAAGACCCTGGAAGAAATCATCCGCCGCGATGTCACGCCGGTCGGTGACCAAGGTGGCGCCACATGCCAGCACACCGGCCGGCCAGCAGGCGGCGGGATCGGCGTTGGCGACGGACCCGCCGAAGGTGCCGCGGTTGCGCACCTGTTGGTCGGCAATGCCGGCCGCCAGCCGGGCCAGGCCGGGCGACGATGCGAGAACCGTCGTGGACTTCGCCACCATGGCATGCGAGCACATGGCCCCGATCCACAGCGCGCCGCCCTCTTCGCGAACGCTGTGCAACCCGGAAAGGCGACTGAGGTCGATCAGCAGGTCCGGCGCGGCCAGGTCGAGCTTCATCGCGGCGAGCAAACTTTGTCCCCCGGCCACGAGCTTGGCGCCAGGCGTTGCGCGCAACCAGTCCACCGCGTCGGCCACGGTCTCGGCGCGCCGATATTCAAACGGCGTCATTCGCGCGCCCTCATCTCGCGAAGGCCTTGGCAGACGGCATCGACAATGCCGTAGTAGCCGGTACAGCGGCAGATATTTCCCGACAGTGCGTGCCCTACAGCCTGCGCTTCGGCCGCCACGTCTTCGGTGGCCATGGCGACGCCTCGCATGACCATGCCCGGCGTGCAGAAGCCGCACTGCAGGCCGTGGTGCTCGGAGAACGCACGTTGCATCGGATGCAGCGTCCCATCGATGCTGGCGAGGCCTTCGATGGTGGTCACGTTGGCAGCTTCAGCCTGCAGCGCGAGCATGTTGCAGGACTTCACCGCAACGCCATCCACGAGCACCGTGCAGGCGCCGCACTGGGCGGTATCGCAACCCTGATGGGTTCCGGTCAGCCCCAGATCCTCTCGCAACAGCGTGAGCAACAGGCGCTGAGGCTCGACCTGGCGCCGAACCGGCGTCCCGTTCACTGCGAGGTTGACGACGCTCGTCATGTCAGGCCAGCCTCAGGCCGCTGCGCGCCAGGGCTTCACGTGCAGCGATCTTCTGTGCCTCGGTGAGCCCCAGCAGCGGTCGGCGAACCGGTCCACCGACCTGGCCCAGCATTTCCAGCCAATACTTGGTGTAGGCCTGCGGCGTGCCCGATGGACGGGCGGAGCGAAAGGCCTGTCGTGCCGGTTCCAGGCTGTCTCGAACCTTGCGGGCCTCGTCATGGTGCCCCTCGAAAGCCAGGCGGGTGTAGTCGTTGATGCGGCGGTCGACAGAAGTCTGGAGCAGGAAAGGCGGCGTCGAACACAGGTAGAGGCGCCACCCCAGTTCAATGATGTTGTCCAGCCATTCCTCCTCCGACGCGGTGCTCACGAGAATCTTGTCGCCCGCCAGGGCGCTGAGTCGCGTGTAAAGGGCGCGATCGACGCTGTACTTGATGGCCACGATATTGGGCAGTTCGGCGATGCGAGCGCACAGTTCCGGGCTCATGATGTAGCCGCAATCGGGATGGTTCCACAGCGCGATCCCGATCTGCAGCTGCTCGCTGAGGTACCGGTAATACTCGTAGACGGTGTCGTCTGGATCCTGATGGAAATGCAGCACGGGGCTGTGCACGACGATGTAGTCAGCGCCGATGTCCTGTGAGTGACGGGCCAGTTCCAGCACGACGTCCAGGTTGGCGTCAGAGCATGAGGTGACGATGCCGCAGTGACCCGCCGCGGCCTCCACGGCGAGCTCGAAAGTGCACTTGCGCTCCGCAACCGACATCGAGAAGAACTCGCCCTGCTTGCCCGACACGAAAAGGCCGCCGAGCTCGAGGTCGTGGATCCAATGGCGAAGGTTGCGGCTGAAGCCGGCCTTGTCGAGCGACAGGTCTTCGCGAAATGGCGTCGCTGTGGCCGCCCATACGCCTCGGAAGTTTTCGCGGGCGTAGGCCTTGGCATCTTGCTTGCGGTAGGGGACAGTCATCGTTTTCCTGAGAAAGAATCAATCGGATTGCATGGCCCGCCAAAGCGACTCGGCGGTCAAAGGGAAATCGAGCTCGACTTCACGGAACGGGGACAAGGCGTCGGCCGCCGCATTGAGCACCGCGGCGGGCACACCGATGCAGCCAGCCTCGCCGACGCCCTTGGCGCCCAGCGCGTTGGCAGCGCTTTCCACGTGCAGGCTGCGCAGTTCAACGGGCGGCATGTCGTCGGCACGCGGAACGGCGTAATCCATCAGCGAGCCGGTGACGATCTGGCCCTCGGCGTCGTAGACGATGCGCTCGAGCAGCGCCTGACCGAGCCCTTGTGCCAGCCCGCCCAGGAGTTGGCCGTGCGCCAACTGCGGCGACACGATGTGCCCCGCATCGTCGGCCCAAACGATGCGCTCGATGCGGGGCCTGCCTGTTTCGCGGTCGATGGCGAGCCGCACCATGACACAGCCGTAGCTCCACGCCTCCGCAGGTGCGTGGTACACCTGCTCCGCACTCAAGGGGAATGGCTCGCCGGCATCGCGCCGGCGCTGGACTTCCTGCGAAGCCAGCAGCACGGCACTGCCGCCGATGGCCATGCTCCGGCTGGCCAAGGCGCCGATACCTTCGGGCCCGTGAGAGGTATCACCGTGCCGCACCCGCACCGATGCAGGGTCGCAACCGAGGACACCAGCCGCAATCGACGCATAGCTCGTTTCGTGCCCTTGACCCTGGGCGCTCGATCCGCTTGCCACTTCGATGCTGCCATCCGCCTGCATCGTGACCCGCGCACTCTCCCAGCCCTGCCCACAAGGCTCGATATAGAGCGCGGCGCCGATGCCGACCACCTCGCCGGCAGCACGGCGGCTGACTTGAAGAGCGCGCTCGCTCGAATAGTCGAACTGCGCCGCCGCGGCGTCCAGAGCGGCCCGATAGTCTCCGGCGTCGAGCACTTCGCCCGTCGGCGTGCGGTAGGGAAGCTCGGCCCGTCCGATCAGATTGCGGCGCCGTAACGCCAGCGGGTCGATTCCGATGCGGCGCGCGGCGCGTTCGACCAGTCGCTCCATCAAGAGTGCCGCTTCCGGCCGACCCGCACCGCGGTAGATGGTCACGGGTGCCGCGTGTGAGCGCCGGACTTGGGCCGCGATGTCGACACTCCCTGCGTTGTAGGGTCCGGGCAGGATGCGGGCCGCATTGCGCGCCGGAACGACGGCACTGAAGGGCAGCCAGGCGCCCGTGGTGGCCTGAAGGCGCGCCCTCAGGTGCGTGAATCGGCCCTGGCTGTCCAGGGACAGTTCGCCTTCCAGGCGCATGCCGCGGCCTTGCATGCCCGCCGTGAACTCCTCGGTCCGGGAGGCGGTCCACTTGATGGCGCGGCCGGTCGAGCGCGCCACCCACGCAACGGCGAGTTCCTCGGGCCCCAGCGAGGACTTGGCGCCGAAGGCGCCCCCCACATCCGGGGCCACCACTCTGACTTGGGACTTTTCCAGTCCGAGCATGCGCGCAAGGTCATCGCGTGCGCGCCATGGGGTCTGCGTGGAGATCCACGCATCGAGGCAGCCGGTGGCACTGTTCCACCTGGCCACGATGCCACGCGGCTCCAGGGCCATCGCCACCACGCGAGGCTGGACGTGCGTGACCTTGACCACATGGGCCGCGCCGTCTGGCGCGGTACCCGTGCGATGCGCCACCGCGGCCACGACCGGCGCCTCTGCGTCGTGGTCGCGCCATGGCGGCAGCGCGCTGCAATCGATCCACACGGCGTCGGCGCCGCGCCGAGCCGCGTCGGCACTGCGAGCCACCACCAGCGCCAGGGGCTGACCGACGTAGTCGATTTCAGTGGTTGGCAAGAGAGGCATGGACACTGCCTGGGTCCCTTCCAGCAGCGGGTTGTGCAGCGGTACGGTGCACCCCTGCAGATCGACGCCGCTCCAGACGCCCACCAGGCCCTCCACTTGCATGGCCGCAGATACATCGATGGACGCGATGGATGCATGGGCATGCACGCTGCGCACGAACACCGCGTGCAGCATGTCGGGAAGCGCCATGTCTTGAACGTAGCTTGCGCCGCCCGTCAGCAATCGATGGTCCTCGACGCGAGCGAACGGTGGGGAGTCGATGGGTGAGTGGGTCTGGTGCATTCGCAATACGTTTCGAATGCGCAGATTGGATTCGCGTGTGCACTTGGGCACAAGCGCAAAGTTCTTAGCAATCCCTCAGCGGACTTGAGGAATCGATTTCCGTGAGCAGAAAAAATTCAATTAATGAATGCAAGTAGGTATTGACACCTCACTCAGCCCGTCCTCAAAATAAAAAACGCCGATCGGTTTTGAGAGGCCAAGAGCAATGGCGCGCTTTCCAGTGCTCTCAAGAGTGATCGATGTCTTCTTCCTAAACCCGGAGAACGAACGATGAGAACAGAGCACGATGAGGTTGCGCACAGGACCACGGGAACGAAAACAGGTGGTTCGGCGACCGTCGATCCACGCTTGATCGAGGTCTTCGATGCAGCGGCGGCGGCACTTCGCAAGGTGGTGGTCGACCATCACGTCACGCATCAGGAGTACTGCCAGATGGTGGACTTCCTCAACACCGTCGCGGCCGAGGGAGAACTCAATCTCATCTGCGATCTGATCCTGGAGGCGGCCGTGATGGATGCGCACTTTGCATCCTCGCGCGGCACCGCATTCAACGCAGAGGGCCCCTACTATCTGCCCGGCTCCCCCCGCCTGGCTTCGCCATGCACCATGCCGATGCGCGATGACGAGGCAGGTCCCCCCATGGTTTTTTCAGGCACCGTCAGGGCGCTCGACGGCGCACCGATATCGGGCGCTTCGATCGAACTCTGGCACTCCACGGTTGACGGCCTCTACAGCAACATCGACCCTGAAGTGCCCGAATGGCTGTTCCGCGGTCAATTCGCGGCGAAGGAAGACGGGCGCTTCGAGGTCAGGTCGATTCAGCCTTCGCCGTACGAGATCTCACGCCATGGGCCGGTTGGCCGCATGCTGCAAACGATGGGCAGGCACCAGTTCCGCCCGGCCCATCTTCATTTCAAGATCAGCCACCCCGGCTTTGCGCCACTGACCACGCAGATCTACTTTCAAAACGATCCCTATCTGAATTCCGACGCGGCAAATTGCGTGCACCCCAGCTTGGTCATCAACTTGCAAGAAGTTGCCGATCCGGCTGCGATTGCGCGCCATGCCACCGACAGGCCGTTCGTTGCCGCGCATTACGACTTCGTCTTGAGCCCTGCGGCTTGAGGCGGAGCAGCCATCACTCAAGGAACTGAAGGTCATGATCAAGCACATTGCGCTTTGGCGCCTCAACACGCCTCGCGAAGGTCAAACGCGAGAGTCGATGTTTGCCACGATCCGATCGGCGATCGAGTCCCAGGTCGGGCGGATTCCCGGGCTGGTCTGCGCGGAAGTCGGCCTGAACTTCAAGCAATCGGACAAGGCACTCGATGTCGCGATTTACACGGCGTTCGAGGATGAGAACGCGCTGGCCGCCTACCACGCCCATCCCGTTCATCACGAGACGCGCGCCAAGGTCGATTCCTTCGTTGCATCCAGCGTGTTCGTCGACTATGTCGTCTAGGCCACGGATACAGGAGAAGGTCGTGGCCACGAACATCGGCAAGGGATTCCATGCGGAGATCGCCGGTGCCGGCATCGGTGGGTTGACTGCTGCGGCCGCCCTTGCGCAACGCGGATGGTCGGTCAGGGTGCACGAGCGTGCGCCGGATCTGCGCGCCTTCGGGGCGGGCATCTACATCTGGGGTAACGGCCTGAAGGTGCTCAAGGCCATCGGCGCCTATGAAGAGGCCGTGCAAGGCGCTCATGTCGGCAGTTCGTTCCAGACGCGTGACCACCTGGACGACACGATGGAGCACATCCCGATCAATGGGCCCGGCGGTGCGCAACTCGTCACCATCCTGCGCGAGACGCTGATTCGCGCGCTGGTCAACGCTTGCCGGCGCGCAGGCGTGGAGATCGTCACGAACTCGGCTGCGGTGGCCGCCGAGCCTGAAGGCGTGCTGTGCCTGGCGGACGGCAGGCGCCACAAGGCTGACCTCGTCATCGCATCGGACGGGATCAATTCACCGGTGCGCGATTCGCTCGACCTGCTGCAGTACCGCGTGCCATTGCGCTACGGCGCGGTCCGCATGCTGATCTCGAGGAGCGATGACGACTTGCCGTCGCGGCTCGACAAGGATACGTACATTGAATACTTCGCTGGCACACGACGCATCCTCTACACGCCCTCCAGCAAGACCGACTTGTACGTGGCGCTGTGTTGCGAGGAAGAAGACCATGCAGCGCGCGCCGTGCCGATTGATCCAGCACTCTGGCAGCAGTCGTTTCCTCACTTGAGCCGGCTGATTGCCCGCTTTGCGGACGCCGGGCGTTGGGATTCATTCGAGATCGTGAAGCTCAAGGCCTGGTCCGCGGGCCGGGTGGCGATCCTGGGCGATGCGGCACATGCGATGCCGCCCTATCTGGGCCAAGGCGGCGGATGCGCCTTGATGAACGCACTCAGCGTCGCAGTCGCCGCAAGCGCAGACCCACGCGACATTCCACGAGCGCTGACGCAATGGGAGTGCCAAGAGCGTCCGCTGACCGACCACACGCAGGACACCGCGCACACGATGGGCGCGATGAACAACTGGCCGGACGCCGTCCGATCGGATGTTCTGAAGATCGTCGGGCGCTCGGAGCAGTTGGCCATCCAGCGCATGAAGACCGCGGTGCACGTGCCGACGGGTACCGAGGCCGTTTTCTCGCAGCTCCCGGCGTCAGCCCCGAGCGACGTCAGCTAGTCAACTCACGAACGGATGGACGCCATGGGCTTGCACAAACGAAACTTTCTAGCCGCCTTGGGCAGCCTCGCGCTGTCTGCGGTGACACCCACTTCCTGGGCGCAGGCTGACAAGCCGGTGCGCATCGGATTCTCCATTGCGAAGACCGGGATTTTTGCCAACGCTGCACCGTCGCAGCTGAACGCTTATGGCCTTTGGAAAGATGCGATCAATGCCAGTGGCGGCCTCGACGTGGGGGGCAAGGGAAAGCGCCAGATCGAGTTCGTCATGTACGACGACCAGAGCAATCCTGGGCAAGCCGCTCGCATCTACGAGAAGCTCATCAGCCAGGACAAGGTCGACCTGCTGCTGGCGCCTTGGGGCACCCCAACGCATGCGGCCGTGGCCCCCATCCTGGAGCGCTTCAAGTTTCCGATGATCGGCAACTCGGCGGCGTCGGCCAAGCTGCGCGATCTCAAGCCGGGATACATCTGGTTCGTGACCGCTGCATTCCCCGACCGGGTGGCGAAGGAGCTGGCCGCCATGTTGAAGGCGAATGGCGTGCAAAGCGTGGCACTTCTAACCAACGTACTGCCGTTCTCGAAGGAGTTGAAGAACTTCCTGGAGCCGGCATTGAAGGAGCAGCAGATCGCATTGGCGGTGAATGTGGAGTATCCGCCGGACATCAAGGACATGACGGTACAGCTTTCTCAGGTCAAGAAAGCCAACCCCGACGCTGTTCTCTCGCTCTCCTATCCCGAGGACTCCGCGCTGTATGCACGCCAGGCGAAGGAGCTCGGCATTGGTGCGAAGTTCCAGTTCCTGATGGTCGGGCCCGGCATGGATTTTTTCCCCAAGCTTCTTGGCAGCAGCGTCAACGGCATCATCACCATGGGCCACTGGGCACCATCGCTCAACGCGCAGAGCATGGCGTTCTACAACGCGTACAGCCAGAAGTTCAACGAGAAGCCCGACTATCTGGACTCCGCCGAGGCCTATGTGTCGTGCCAGATCCTGCAGCAGGCGGTGGCAAAAGTTGGCCTCGAGAGGGCAGCGCTCCATGATGCGATTTCCAACGGAAGCTTCGACACGATCTTCGGCGCCATCAAGTTCACCGGGATGGAGAACCGCTCAACCCATACCGGCTTCCTGCAGTTGCAAAACGGCGCGCCACAACTCGTTTGGCCCCCATCGATGGCCAGCGCGAAGCTTCAGCCCAAGGCCGGCTGGTAGCCTCGCTCGACGCGACCGTCTCAGTCACGCCCCCCCCCGAAGCGGAGCATGCGCATGAACATCGAACAACTGATCGTTGCGACGCTGACCGGCGGCACCATGTATGCACTGGTCGCGCTCGGACTCAACCTGGTCTACGGCACGACACGCCTGCTGAACATCGCGCATGGCGAGCTCGTGATGCTCGGCGGCTATGTCGCCTATCTCGGTTTTGTGTTTGGTGGGATCAACCCACTTTACTCGGTGCTCCTGGCCGCGGCGCTGGGTGCATTGGCCGGCAAGCTTCTGTACGGTGGGCTCTTGAAGTCCTTGCTGCAACGGTATGGGACGGTCGAGCAGTTGGAAGCGAACTCCTTGCTGGTCTTCTTCGGCTTCTCGATCATCATCCAGGGACTTTCTGCCTGGATCTTCACGCCGACCGCCAAGGCTTATCCGTATCTTGGCCAAGTCATCCAGATCGACCAAGCCGTGGTGACGCTCAATCGTCTCGTGGCTTGTGCCATCGGACTGCTGTTCTGTCTTGGCATCTGGCTTTTCATGTGGCGCCACCCCATCGGACTGGCCATGCGCGGCCTGATCGATCAGCGCGAGGCGGCACGCGTGGTCGGCGTCAACGTGGATCGCGTGCAATCCGTGAGCCTGATGCTGGGTTTTGCCACTGCCGGAGTGGCTGGCGTTCTGATCAGCATGACTGAGCAGATCACTCCCTATATGGGCGGACCGCTCCTGATCGGTGCCTTCGTGGTTGCGATCATGGGCGGTCTGGGGCGATTGGGTGGCGGCATCGTTGCCGCATTCGTGCTCAGCGCCGTGGAGACCTTCGGCGTGGCACTGACCTCGCCGAGTTTCAGGTCGGTCCTTCTCTACGCCTTGTTCGTGGCCGTGCTGCTGATCCGCCCGAAGGGCTTGTTTGGTCGTTCGGTCGCGGCACGTTAGGAAATCAAGATGCCAACTCCCCAAAATGCCCGCGGCGAACTGCTCGCCCTGTTGCTCCTGCTGGCCGTACTGGGCATGACGCCGCTCTTCGACAACGACTACTGGACGGGCCTCAGCTTCAATCTCTTGATGTGGATCGGTCTCGCCAGTGCCTGGTCGCTGTTCTCCGCCCTTACTGGATTCATCTCGCTCGGACATGTGGTGTTCTTTGGCCTGGGCACCTACACCACCGTTCTGCTTTGGGACCAGGTCCCGCTCTGGGCCGCGCTGCCCTTGGCTGCGGCCAGCGCCGCGGCGTTCGCGCTGCTCATCGGCTTGCCGGTGCTGCGCGTGCGTGGCCCCTATTTCGTGATCTTGACGCTGGGCATCTCCGAGCTCGTGAAGAATGTCGTGCTGATGTCTGAATCTGCGCTCGGCCAGGCTTCCAGAATCATGATGGGAGCGCCTTCGTTGAACGTGCTCCTCTACTGTCTTCTGGTCTGTGCAGCGGTGGCCATTGCCGCCGGCCATTTCATGCGCAGCCGACCGCGCTGGTGGCTTGGATTGCGCGCGGTGCGCGCCAACGAGGAAGCGGCAGAAACCATCGGCATCCCGGTGGCACGCATGAAACTCGCAGCGCTGGCCATGTCCGCACTCATCATCGGCGCCATCGGCGGCGTGTCGGCGCTTCGCTCCACCTACTTCGAAGCGAGCCAGGCGTTCGATCCGATGATCTCGTTCACGATGATCGCAATGACCATCATTGGGGGTGGCGACTCGCTGAAAGGGCCGGTGCTCGGCGCCATCGGACTGACGCTGCTGCAGGAAGTGCTGTGGGCCAACCTGCCGCAGCTCTACACCGTGATCCTGGGCCTTCTCCTTGTGCTGTTCGTGTTGTTCGTGCCAGGCGGCATCAGTGGCTGGCTGAGCCGCGCGTTTGCGAAGCGCGACGCGGCGCCGGCACCAGAACCAGCGGCCATCGTGCGCGTCGCAAAGCCAGGAGGCAGCCAATGACTTCCTTGCTTGAGCTACATGCCGTGAGCAAACGCTATGGCGGGGTTGCGGCGGTCCACCAGGTGTCGTTCAACGTGCGGCGTGGTCAGTTCCTCGGGCTGATGGGCGCCAACGGTGCCGGCAAGACGACATTGTTCAGCCTGATCGCGGGCAATCAAAGTATCTCCGCGGGCCAGATCCTGTTTCGCGGCCAATCCATCGTCGGGCGGCGGCCCGACCAGATCTGCGAACTTGGCGTCGCGCGCACATTTCAGATCGTCCGTCCTTTCCGCGACATGACGGTTCTGGAGAATGTTTCGGTCGCGGCGCTCTTCAATGCGCGCAAGCAGCCACCCTCTCAGATCAAGCACAGCATCGAGCGTGTGCTCGAACTGACAGGCTTGTCCGGCGTCAGGAACAGCCCGGCCGGCGAGCTCACCCTTTCCAGGCAGAAGCGACTGGAGCTGGCCCGCGCTCTGGCCACGGGCGGCGAGTTGCTTCTGCTTGACGAGATCATGGCCGGCTTGACCCCCAGTGAAGTCGAAGAGGTGCTTGTGACGCTCAAGAGCATCCAGCAGGAGTTCGGATTGACCGTGATCTGCGTCGAACACGTGATGCGCGCATTGATGCGACTGTCGGACGAGATCGTTGTGCTTCACCACGGGGAACTGATTGCCAAGGGCACTCCCCAGCAGATCGCCGACAACCCGGATGTCATTCGCAACTACTTCGGTGGGGCCTGAAGTCATGAACATCAACGATGTCATGTTGGCCGTGAGGGATCTGCACGCGGGCTACGGTGCCGCCCGCGTTCTGCACGGCGTCTCCGTGGATGTGCGCCAGGGCTCGGTGACGGCACTCATCGGCGCCAACGGCGCCGGCAAGACGACGCTGATGCGCGCTCTGTCAGGACTGATCCTGCCCACCGCTGGCGAAGTGCGCTTTTTAGGCAAGGACCTCACGCGCAGCGCTGCCTGGCAGCGTGTCGCCGAGGGGATCGCGCTGTCGCCGGAAGGCCGGATGGTCTTTCCCACACTGACGGTCGAGGAAAACCTTCGGCTAGGCGCCATCAGCCGCCCGGCCTGGACGCGAGACAACGCGCAGATCGAGAAAACCTACGCCATGTTCCCTCGCTTGAAGGAACGGCGACGCCTCAGCGCGGGCGCCTTGTCCGGCGGCGAGCAACAGATGCTGGCGCTCGCGCGTGCGCTGATGTCGCAGCCTCGGCTGCTGCTGCTTGACGAGCCCACATTGGGCTTGGCGCCCGCTGTGGCCCACCAGATTTTCGAAGTCGTTGGCCAGTTGCGAGCAGCAGGATTGACCGTGCTGATCGCGGAGCAGAACGCGCAACGAACCCTCGAACTGGCCGACTATGCCTATGTCATCGAGCACGGGCAGGTTCATAGCGAAGGGTCGGGTACGCACATTCTTAACGACCCGGCAATCAAACAGGCCTATTTAGGCCTGTAGCGGCGCGTCGTCACCCAGGTGCGCAAACAGTGGCATGCAAGTTTTATCACCTTCAGGAGAGAGACCTATGAAACTCCATCGCCGTCAATGGCTCCAGCTGGCCGGGATATCTGCGGCCTTCTCGGCCACCGGGTTCGAGCGTGCATTCGCGCAGGCCCCGCAGGCCAGCGGAACGCGCTTGATCTTGCTGGGTACCGGAGGCGGACCCACACCGCTGCCGACGCGCAATCAGCCCGCGAGCGTATTGCTGGTCAACAACGAACCCTATGTGGTTGATGCCGGCAATGCGGTCGGACGCCAGCTCGCGCTCGCCGGCATTGGTCTTCAAAGGGTGGGGAAGATTTTCATCACCCATCATCACGACGACCACAATGCGGATCTTGGTACGTTGATGGGACTGGCCTGGTCGAACGGCAGGTCTGAGCCAATCGATGCCTATGGACCGCCCGGAATCGAGTCCATGATCAAGGCCTACCTTGAGTACTTCAAGCCCAATGCGGTGCTGCGCATGAAATACGATGGTCGCAATGTCGACCCCAAGGACCTTTTCCGTGGCCATGACAGCACATCGGGGCTGGTCTACCAAGACAAGAACGTGAAGGTGACAAGCTCGGAAAACACGCACTACCCTCAGCACGGGAAAGACGGTTCGGAACATCACCTTTCCCTGTCCTATCGCTTCGAAGCCGCGGACCGCGTGGTCGTTTTCAGCGGCGATACGGCGGTCAGCGGCGAGTTGGTGGCGCTGGCGAAAAACGCAGACGTGCTGGTGCACGAGGTGCTCGACGTCGAGCGAACCACGGCACTCTTCACCGCCAAATTCGCTAGCCAGGGACGTTCACCCGAGGAGGCCAAACGCGTGCTCAAGGCCGTCATCGGCATACACACGTCGGTCGAGGAGGTCGGCAAGATCGCCCGCGATGCCGGCGTCAAGACGGTTGTGCTGAACCACTTTGTGCCAGGCTTCGACCCAACGATGACCGACGAGATGTGGGCCGAAGGTGTCCGCAAGAACTTCAGCGGCAAGATCATCGTGGGTCGGGACCTGATGGAGATATGACCCGTCGGTCCATTGATCGAAAGACAACCCGAAATTCATGGACGCGATCGCTGCACCCGCACGGGTCGGGCAGCCTTTACACGATAGCTGAGTACGATGCCCCAAGTTAAAAAAGATGATGTTCGCTCGGCGATCTTGAAAGCCACCTTTTCGCTCGTTTCCGAAAAAGGATATGTTGGCGCATCAATGACGCAAATCGCTCGGCAGGCGGGCATCTCCAACGCGAACATCTACATTTATTTCGGTGCCAAGATCGACATATTCTTCTGCCTGTACGAACAATGGCTGAAGGAAAAAGTCGAACGCCTCGAAGAGCAAGTGCGTGAAGCTTCAGCGCCGCGGGAGAAACTTCATGTGCTGTTCAACGGCTTGTTTCGCCAGATACCCCAACTCGACAATGGCTTTGCCAACAACCTGATCCAGGCGATATCGACGATCGGACCGGAAGACCCATACCATCCCGAGTTGGTCGAGTGGTTCGAAAGTCGAATTGGAGAAATTCTCAAGACTGCAATTCCCAGTCTTCACAAATCGCCTGCCAAGCGGAAACGACTCGCCCATTTCATCGTCATGGTATTTGATGGATGCGTCGTCAACTATCGAGTCAACCACGCCTCCTTGCCGGAGGCTGTGTTGATCAATGAATTGACCGAACTTTTCGCCTTGGAATAGCGCCATGGCTTCGCCAGGGCGAGGTCAGCAGACGTCGCCGGCGACACTCTGACAGATCCTTGACGCACAAACAAAAACGCCTAGTCGAGAAGGACTAGGCGTAAAAATGGTGGCCTGGGGCGGAATCGAACCACCGACACGCGGATTTTCAATGGGACATCCGCGTGCGCGACGGTGCACTCTCCACACACATCTCTCAACAAAATCCAGCGCTTCCAGCGATGTGAACGACAACTGACACCCGTTCATCCGCAGCCATTCGCACTGCCTTCCCATCGCCCTAGACAGAAATGCTGCCAGAAATCGAGGGGCTTAAATCATTGTAGCGAGCGGGGTCCAAGAACGGGCGCTTTACCTGTTGAGCCAGCTCGGCCTACCGCGTGGCGTCAACGTGCCTTCCACGAAAGAGTTGGTGGGCACCGGTTCGTCGACCAACACGCCACCGAACGGTGCATCCCACTCTTCGGGCTCGTAACCCTTGCGCAGGAGCTCCAGCCGGGTGGGCAAGGGGTCAAGGCTTGCCACACAGGCCTCAGCAATCTCGAGCCAGCGCACGCTGGGCCCGGGCAGCGCCTCTTCGCCGGCCGCACAGTTCTTCAGATGTTCGAGGCAGGCAACCGCTTGCCGATGCTGGAACCAGGCAGCCGCTTCATGCACGAAGTGGCTTCGGAATGCTCGCAGCTTCCGCTGCCGGCTCTCCTCCTCCGCTCGAATCCTTGCTTCTTCCTGCCACTTCCGGTGCTGCGCTTCGCGCTCTTCCCGGCGCTTGCGCATGGCTCGGCCCGCCGCGATGAGCCCCAAGACGACGTCATCGAGCTTCTTGTCCAATCGCTCCCGAACGCCGTCCGACCAGGACTTCCGGCCGTCGAAGTAGTCATCAATCGTGAGCTTCAGGTCGCCGCTGAAGTGATACTCATAGTCGTAGCGGGGGTACGAGGACTTGCGCTCGCTCTCGGGGATGAAGCTCGAGCGGCTGTATTTCTCGGTGAGCGAGAACAGGACCGTTTCCCCCTCGACGTCGACATGCAAAGGATTGTTGTCCTTGCTGCCGCGCACCACCTTCGCTCCGACCTCAGGCAAGGCCCGCTCGATGGCGTCAAGCAAGCTCACGGCGCGCTTAACCTGGCCCGCGCTGACGGTGCAGTTGAAGACAGAAGGTCCCCTGCAATACACAGGGCCGGAGGTTGCCTTCGCTTTGAGCAGATGCGCTTGGGTGGCCGCGGCAAATGGCGCCAAGTCCTCGGGGGCGGCGCGCACCTTGACCTTGAGTTCGGGAAACTCTTCGGCAGCCACGCCATTGACCTCGGGTGGCCGATGCATTTCGGGCTCTAGGACCACCATCGTCTCGGGTGCGCCTGGAAGCTTGAGCTTCAGCGTCGGTTTGCCGTGGGCGACTTTCATCCAGTGTCCTACCGGCGGCGTTGGAATCTTGTGGCGCCGACATGCCTTCGCCAGTACTACCTCGGAGATGCCAAACTCCTTCGCCAACTTGGTCAGCGGCGCTGGTCACGTCCCAGCGCATGGTGTAAGTCTTCAGCCCGGACAGAGCTGAGATGCACGGTACTCAGCGAGCCACAGCGGACAGCCGAGTGGGCGCAGTGTCGCTCAGGGTCTGCAAGCCTTCAA